>WOR8_10003330_pt1 | contig 24654 bp, 21 predicted proteins | sample DeeMarSeWOR38_10_FD_19890 | JGI IMG/M metagenome (IMG submission 19890) | reverse complement strand
TATGACAAGGTCCTGAAGGTCTCCCGGACCATTGCGGACCTGGAGGGTTCGGACCTCATCCTGGGCCGGCACGTGGCAGAGGCCACCCAGTACCGCTCGCTTGACCGCAAGGGAGGTGAATTCTGATGTACAGGGTCGTTTACCAGCTGCCCCGCAACTCGATCCGTGAGGTTTACATGAAGTCCGACGAGCTCAAGGCCTGGCTGAGGTGGAACTGGCTCAAGGAAAGGATAATCACTTACGAAAAAGTGTTCTGAACGGTGTTTTCCTACGCAAAAAGGAGGTGAAAACAATGAATGAAAATGGAAATGGCTCCAAGGAAGTGTTCAAGCGCATGATCAAGGGTGGACGGAGGACCTATTTTGTTTCGGTCAAGGAGTCCAAGAACAACAGGAAGTTCGTGACCCTGACAGAGAGCAAGCTGGTGGACAAGAACAAGTTCGACCGCTTCAACATAATGGTCTTCCCGGACAAACTGGGCGAGCTGGTCCAGGCGTTGGAGGAAGCGCATCAGGTAGCGGCGTGATCCTGGGGGCGCCTCTTTAAGCGGCTTTTAGGGGCGCCCTTTTTCTTTTAGAGCTTGACCTTATCCCCGTGCTCGAACTTGTAAAGGGCCAGGCCGGAGAGGAGCTTGGGGTAGAAGTAGGTGGATTTCTGGGGCATCTTTTCCAGCTTGCTGGCGATAGTGGTGATCTCCTCGATCTTGGTGGGGTTCAGGAAGAAGGCCACCTGCGCCCTGCCTTTGTCCACCAGGGAGAGGGCATTTTCCTCGTCCTTGACATAGGTTACCTTGTCCTCGGTCTGTCCGGCGACCCCCAGGAGGCGGTCAAAGACCGCGAAATGCAGGATATTGGTGTCCAGCCTTTTCCAGGCCTTGGGTTTTTCCTCTTCTACCATCTCCTCCACTGTCTTTTCATCCTTGAGCACCAGCAGATAATAGCGGTTGTTGCCCAGGTACATGCCAAAGGCGTGTTTTTCGCGGCCCTGCTTTTCCAGGTCGCGCAGCAGCTTCTTGAGGACGCGGGAGGAGGCCTTTTTGCCTTTGGCCGGGTAGGGCCTGACCTCAAAGAACTGCTCCAGGTCCTTTTCAAAACGCACCGGTTCAAAGTAGGCCAGGTTGCGCAGCACGCGGTGGATGGGCAGCACCAGCAGGCCTTTGTCCTCCAGCGGGGTGAAATACATCATGATGTGGTTGTAAGCCTCGTCCTCGGAGAACTTGGTGTTCTTTGTCTTGAGCTCGTTCTTCAGGCGCAGGGTGGCCTCGTAGCGGTGGTGGCCGTCGGCGATGAACACGGTCTTGTCCCGCATCTCCTTGATGATCTTGGTGATGGAGGGCTTGCGGTCCACGTGCCAGAGGCGGTGCCGGACCCGGTCCCGGTCCAGGACGTCGAAGAGCGGTTTGCGGCGCATGAATTTTTTCAGGACCTTGTTGATCCGGCCCTTTTCGTCGCTGTAAAGGCTGAAGATGGACTCCAGGTGCGAGCTGGTGGCGCGCATCAGCTGCAGACGGTCGAGCTTGGCCTTGGGGTGGGTCTCCTCATGCGGGAAGACCTTTCCCCGGCCCATGTCTTCCAGGCGCAGGAGCCCGATGAAGCCGATGCGGGAATGTCTCTTGCCGCAAAGGCTGAAGCTCTGCTCATAAGCGTAAAGAACGGGCTTTTCGTCCTTTACCAGGATGCGGTGGCGCAGCCAGCCGTCCAGGAAGGCGGCGGTCCGGATATACTTGTTGTTGTACTCGCTGTCGCCGGGGAATTCCTTGCCCAGGATAAGGCGGATATAATTGAAATCATTGAGGTCATAGAAGTAGTCCTGCTCCTCGGGCGAGATCACGTCGTAGGGAGGGGTAAAGAGCTTTGGTAAGTATTTCTTGAGCTTGTCCCGATTGTAAAGCACGCCTTGGAATGGAAATACTTTTACCACAACGCCCGCATTATATCATCCCCGGCGCATATCGTCAAATTGGCCGCTTTATGCTAAAATCAGTGTAATATGGAACAGAGCGACCCTATCCAGAGGCTGCGCAAGGACGTAAAGAGGTTCCTCGAGGTGTATAAGGTGCTTTCCCCGGAAGGTAAGGCCCAGTTCGAGGCGCAGATGGCCGGCTCTATCAAGGATCATGACGAGAAGAGCAAGAAGCTTTATTATGCTCTGCTTAAGGCAGCCCGGGACGGCAAGGGTATAGAGGAAGCCATCGAGGGAATGAAAAAGGCCTCCGGCGCCGCCTGAGCTGTTCTTAAGCGGTGGTGGTGGGTTCCTCCACGTTCTGCGGCGCGGACAGGAAAACCTCTTTTTTATCAGGCATCACGATCTCCAGGATCCTTTCCAGGTCCTCTTTGGAGTAGTACTCGATCTCGATCTTGCCGCGGTCCGGCGACCCGAAGATCTTTACCTTGGTGCCCAGGTGGGTGGTGAGGCTTTCCACCAGGGCGTTGAGCTCGGCGTTCTGGGTATAGGCGCGCTTGCGGCCGCCTTTCCGGGGGCGGGGCTTGATCTCCGCCTTGCCCTTCACCAGCACCTCAACATCCCTCACGTTCATGTTGCTCTTGATGATCTCTTTCCAGAGCTCCAGCTGTTTTTCCGCGGACTCCGCGGAGAGCAGGGCGCGGGCGTGGCCCACGCTGATCTCCTGCTTGCGCAGGCTGTTCTTGATCTTGTCGGGCAGGGTCAGGACCCTGAGCATGTTCGCCACGGTGGAGCGGTCCTTGCCCACTTTTTTGGCCACCTGGTCCTGGGTCAGGTTGAATTCCCGGGCGAGGCGGGCGTAGCCATCCGCCTCGTCCATGGGATTGAGGTCTTCCCTCTGCAGGTTCTCGATCAGGGAGAGCTCCAGGGACTGCTCATCGCTGAAATCCTTGATGATGGCGGGAATGGTGGAGAGCCCCGCCTGTTTGACGGCGCGCAGGCGCCTTTCGCCGGCCACCAGCTCGTACTTGCCGTTCTTCATGCGGGCCAGGATGGGCTCGATCACCCCTTGCTCCTTGATGGAATTGGACAGTTCCTTGATGCTGTCCTTGGAGAAAACGGTGCGGGGCTGCCGCGGATTGGGCACCACCTTGTTGACCTCGACACTGACGATCGTCCTGCCCCCGGTGAAGACCGTCCCCTGCGGAATGAGCGCGTTCAGACCTTTTCCCAGACCCTTTTTAAGATTGACCATCGCCTAACACCTCCCGGCACAGATTTTCGTAGGCCTCCGCCCCCTTGGAGCCCGGATCATAAAAGATGATGGGCTGGCCGAAACTGGGGGCTTCGGCCAGGCGGATGTTCCTGGGAATGACGGTCTTGAAGACTTTGCTGCCGAAATACTTGCGGGTCTCTTCCGCCACCTGGGCGGAGAGCAGGGTCCGGGGGTCATACATGGTGAGCACGATGCCCCGGATCTTGAGCTCGGGATTAAGGCCCTCGCGCACCAGTTCCAGGGTATGGGTGAGCTGGCTGATCCCTTCCAGCGCGTAATATTCACACTGGATGGGGATGATGACCTCGTCCGCGCAGGTCAGGGCGTTGACGGTAAGCAGCGAAAGCGAGGGCGGGCAGTCAATGATCACATAGTCATAGCGGTCCTTAACCTTGGCCAGGGCCTGCTTGAGACGGGTCTCGCGGGGCTCCATGGCTACCAGCTCCACTTCCGCGCCGGCCAGCCGGGGGGTGGAAGGGAGCACGTCCAGGTTGGAGATGGAAGTAGGTGCGATGATCTCTTCCGCCGGCGCCTCGTCCACCATCACGTTGTAAAGGCAGCGGATGACGGCGGCACGGTTAATGCCCAGCCCCACGGAGGCGTTGCTTTGGGGATCGATGTCCACTAAAAGGATCTTTTTCCCGAAGGTCGCCAGGTAGGCTGCCAGGTTCACCGTGGTGGTCGTTTTGCCGACTCCGCCTTTTTGGTTGACTACCGCATAGGCAACTGGCATAACCTGACCATTATATCACAGTGGACGCTTCTTTGCCATCCCGGGGCGGCGCGGGAAATGCGGGGGGGTGGGGGCGATCTTGCTGACGATGACCAGCGACCTGGCGATCCCGGTTCCAGCGAGCTCTATTTTTCTTATCTCCTTGAGCTTTCCGCCCAAAGTCTGGATGGCATTCTTGGCCCTTGCCACCTCTTCCTCGACCGCTTGCTCTTTGTAAGCCACAAATGTACCGCCGACCTTTACCAGGGGAAGGCAGTATTCAACCAGCACGTTCGTTTCCGCCAGGGCGCGCGAGACCGCCAGGTCAAAAGCTTCCCTTTTCTGGTGGGCGTACTCCTCGGCGCGTCCCCAGACCGCCTCTGCGTCCTTGAGCGAGAGCAGGGAAATGATGTGCTTTAAGAAATTGGCCTTCTTGCGGGTGGACTCCAGCAGGGTGAGCTTGATGCCCGGGCAGGCGATCTTCAAGGGGATGCCCGGGAAGCCCGCCCCGCTGCCGACATCGATGACGGATTGATCGGTCAGCGGCAGGACTTGGAGAAGGGTGAGGGAATCCTCAAAATGCTTGGTCCGGATCTCTGCCGGATCGGTGATCGCCGTGAGATTTAACTTCTGGTTCCATTCCAAAAGTTCCTTGAGATAAATGTCAAACTGCCTCTGATCCGGCAGGGACATTTGCTAGAACGCCTGGCCGATGGAGAAGTGCATGATGCCTTCCCCAAAGCTCTTGCCGCCGGGCACGCCGTAGTCGAGGCGGATGGGGCCCAGCGGGGTATTGATGCGCACGCCCGGCCCCCAGCCGGAGATAAAGTTGGCCGGCACCGGCGCCCCCTCGTTCCAGGCGTTGCCCCAGTCATAGAAGAACACGCCCTGGAAGAGGTCGGAGAAGTTCAGGCGGTATTCGACATTGGTGATGAGCTTACGTTTGCCCCGCCGTGCCTCGGAGGGATAGTAACCCCGCACCGTATTGGCGCCGCCCGCCCAGTATTCCTCGCCGATGGGAATATCTTCAAAACCAATGCCCGCTCCCACGTGCAGGGCCAGCACGTGGTTCTCGATCCAGGAGTAGTAGTGGTTAAGGTCCCATCCCAGCTTGAAAAAGCTGGTGGTCTCGGCGGAAGTCAGTTTCCATCCTTGTTTAAGGGAAAGGGAATAAAACCGCCCTTCGGTGGGATTGAGCCAGAAGTCGCGGGTGTCATAGGAAAGGGTCAGGCCGATGGTATCCGCCTGATAGGCTTCGAAAGAGGATGTCCCGTAGGGATTGACAAGCTCGCTTCCCACCGTCCAGGCGATCCGGTAATCCTCGTAATAAGGCTTTCCCACCGAGACATCAAAACCATTGTAGATCGCGTCCTGTTCGGTCAGGTAGATATCGCGGCCGATAGTGTACCATCGCCGGAAGGTAAAGGAGGTGTGGTCCCCGAAGCGCTCCGGCATGAGCCAGGGGTTGTAGTATTTGAACTGGTAGGTGGAAAGCTGCTGGCCGGACTGGCCGCGGATCATGAGGCCCTGCGCCGTTCCCATCAGGTTGTTGATGGAAAGGTCCACGAAGCCGAACCAGCCCTCCCTTTCGCCGTAGCCGCCGCCGAAGTTGATGGTGCTGCTGCGGCTTTCCTTTATCTTGATCAGGATCACGATCCGGTCCGGGGTGCTTCCCGGCTCAAAGCTCGGGGTCACTTCCGAGAAAAAGCCCAGATTAAAAACGCGGCGCAGGTCGTTCTTGAGCGTTTCCTGGTTGAGGACCGAGCCGGGCTTGGTCTTGAGTTCCCGCAGGATGACGTAGTCCAGGGTGGTGTCGTTGCCCTCCAGGGTGATGGCCTCCACCACGCCCTCGATGATCTTGATGTGAAGGGTGCGGGTAAGTTCGTCGGTCTCCACGTCGACCACGCGGGCAAGGATGTACCCGTTATCTTTGTAATGGGCGTTGATGGTCTCGATGTCCTTCTGCAGGTCCATGAAGTTGACAATCTTGCCTTTTTGGGTCGAGATCAGGGCTACGATCTCTTGCGTGCTGTAGACGGTGTTGCCTTCCACCACGATGTTCTCGATGACCGGGTTCTCGGCGACCACAAAGACCACCCGGGTCCCCCCGGCGTGTGCTTCAAAGCTTACCGAAACGTCCGAGAAGTATCCCAGGGCGTAGATCGCTTTCAGGTCGCCGCGGACCTTTTCCTGGAGCAGGGTGTCGCCGATGCGGGTGAAGACCACATCCATGATGTCGCGGTCCGGGATGGATCACGACGTTGCCCCGGATCAGGATATCGGTTATGGTGGGGGCGGCTTCGACCGTTCCCGTGCCTTTTGGCAGGGACTGAAAGGCCTGCGCCTCAGAAGGAATAACCAATAACCAAGATACAATCACCAAACAAATTCCAAATATCAATATCCAATTTCCAAAATTGATAATTGGGATTTTGAAATTGGTTATTAATTGGTCATTGCATCTTGTATCTTGGTTTTCCTTTCTACCAGAACGAGAAACCAGCCTTCAGCGTCATCTTTTGATAGCCGGAGGTTAACTCCTGAAGGCTGATCGGTTCGCGGTAGTATATTATAGCCCAAATCGGGCTCAATTTGTAGGTCAATTGATAATTGAAGGTCTCCTGCAGCTTCTCGGTCTCCGAGCCGAACTGGGCGTAGTTGAAATCCAGATAGAACTTGTCAAAGAACCCCTTGACGAAGCCCACCCTCCAGTCCGGCCGCTCCCCTTCCAGCACCCGCCTTTCCTGGACGCCCATGGCCTGGCGCACGTCCTTGCCGAAATTGTATTCCAGGGTAAGGCTTTCCAGGCCGAAGCGCTGCTCCAGTTCGCGCTCGATGCCGCGGAAGACGAAGGTCTGCACGCGGCTGCTGATATAATCGGCGACCACCACGTTGGCGTCGACCTCCTCGCCCTTGCTCACGCCGGTAAGGGATTTGATGAAATCGGGCAGGAGCATGACCTTGATGGCCTGGTCGCTGTAGCCGGCGGGCCTGAGCTCGGCCGGGGTCTTGCTCCGGTCCTCGGTAAAGCTGTCAAAGCTTATTTCCAGCCGGCGTTCCTTTTGGGTGGCGCCGATCACTCCCCGCAGGCGGGAAAGGATGATGACCTTTTGCTTCTGCAGCTCCCCTGCCGGGGTCTCCTCGATATTCTCAACGTCCACTTTGGCGATGATGCGCACATCCGGCATGAGCCCTTCCTTGCCTTTTTCGCCGCTAAAGGCGGCCACGTTCTCCCAGATCTTATCGGCCTGGAGGGAATAGTATCTTTCCTGCTGTTCCGGGGTAAGGAGGCTGAACTCGCGGTTGAAGATGGTGACGGTGCCGCGGCGCAGGAAGATCCTGCCCAAAAGCGACGGATAGGCGAGGTTGCCGGAGAGCCGGAGATCGTCGCTTTTGACCTCAAGGTTCATGAAGATATTGCTGAGGTCAAGGGTGGCGACATCCCCCATTACCGCGTAAGTGTTCTTCAAGAGCCCCAGTGTCAGGTCGAAATTAAGCGGGAAGACCTTTTGCTGCGCCGCTTTATTCTGGGAAAGGGTGATGACGGCGTTGTTCACTTCGATCGTCCCGCTGAGGGTGGGGCCCTGGCTCAGGTCGAAGTAAAGTGGGCCGCGCAACCTTGCCCGCCGGATGTCAATGACCCCGGTATAGAGGTCGGGGAGGTCGGCGTAGAGCTGGGCGGGAGTGAAGGCTAGGTCAAGCTCGATCATCGGGGCCAAAGAAAGGGCGTTGCCCAGGTCAACGGTCCCGGCCATGCCCAGGAAGTTGGGGTGGTTGCGGGTCCTTTTGCCTTCCCAGATCCCGGTTAAGCTGGTCACGGTCAGAAGGTTGTCTTTGAGCTCTGCCAGGCCTACGATATTCTTGATCTCCGAGTCAATGAGCCGGACATAGAGGACCGAATCCCTGAGATCGATCTTTCCGTTCATGGAGGGCTGGTCCAGCGTGCCCCGCACAAAAAGCTCGGCATAGGCCTTTCCCTTTTTCCATTTTACGTCGTCCGTGAAGAGATTGAGCAGGCCCAGCGCGTTGTCCTTGAGGCGGGCCTCAAGGCTTATCCCGCCGTGATCCCCGAGGTTGAGAGAGCCGATGATATTGGAATCGTTCCTGCCTTCCCTCAGCGAGAGCTCGTGGATGAATATCTCCTGCGCCCGCTTGGTGACGGTGAGGTCGATCTGGTCAAAGCGGATATCGGCCAGGCTGACCTTTCGGGCGGTCAGCGAGGCGGAGAAGCGCGGGGCCTGGATAGGCCCATCAACCTTGGCGTTCATGTTAAAGTTACCCTTGAAATCCTTGTTAAAGAGCGCCTGCATGATGTCCAGGGGAAGGTCCTGGGCGGTGAGGCCCAGCTCGAGGGTGCCGTCAAAGTTAAGGTCGCCGCTGGCGGAGAGCTTGCCCCGGTCCTTGGTGAGCTCAAGGTTCTTTATGCGCAGCCGCTCGGTGTTGAGGGACGCGCTGGCGCTCAAGCTCTCAAAAGCGTAGTTCCTGAAGAAACCGTTGTTTACCCCCCCCTCAAATTCCCCGGAAAGGGAATTCATCTTTCCCCGGACGGAGAACCGGCCGTGAAGCTGTCCGCCTATGTAGGACTGCGGTTCGGCGGCCAGGCTCTTTTGGGTCTCCCGCGCGATCGCCTGATAGTCCTTCAGGTAGTAGTTTTTTACGCCGTTGGCTGAATAGAATTTTATGCTGCTTTCTTCCAGGAACTTCCGGATGTCGGGAAGGCGAAAGGCGGAAAGGTCGACCCGCACTTTTCCTCCGGAAGGGACCAGGGCGATCTTCCTGGAGACCTCGGCCTGCAGTTTTTCGTAGAGATCGATGGTGGAAGAGAGGTCCGCGCGCAGGAACTTAAGCTCAAGCGCCAGCTCGACCTCCTCGGGCCGGTTCCGGGCCAGGCCCCGCAGGTCCGCCGAGCCCGCGACCTCGATCATGTCCCCGCCCCGGACAAAGAGCACGGGCTTTTCCATGGTGAGCTTGTTGTTGATGAAGCTCAGGCCGCCCTCGATGCGGTCAAAGTCAAGCTGGTTGAAGCGCAGGTCCGTGACCCAGAAGGAAGCGGCGGCCTGAGGATCTGCAGGGTCTCCCTCGAGCAGGAGATTGAGCCCCAAGGTGCCCTCGATCTTCCCGTATTTCTCGGTAAGTTTCTTGAATTCATTGAAGTCGATGATGCCGGAAACGTTGGCCTTAAGATCTTCCTTTCCCTCGTATCCCCAGTTCAGGGAGAAGCTTGAGCGTTCTGTCCTGAGCCTGGTGTCTGAGATGTTCAGGAGGCGGTCCTTCCAGGCGATCTTCAGCGTCCCTTCCAGCGGCGGCAGCTCCGGCACCTTCAGGCCGTGAAGGGAGACCTCGCCGCGGGCCTCAAGGTCCAGGATGGGGTCAAGCGATACCACTTTAGCTTCAGATGAGATCTCGCCCTTTATTTCCAGGTCCAGGTCCACCCGGCCGGCGGCGTTCCTGAGCTCGGGGGGCAGGATATAGTTGAGGATCCTGAGGTCTTCCAGGTCAAAGTTCTCGGCGCTGAGCTTGAGGTCGGTCGGATAGCCTACCCCGACCTGGCCCGCGGCCTGCAGCACCGATGACCTGCGGATGAAGGTTATGTTCTGCACTTTGACCAGGCCCTGGCCCATGCTCAGCGTTCCCTGCGCCACGTCAAATTCCTGCGCGCCCACCCGGCCCTGGCTCAGGCTGAGCGCGCCGGCCGCGCGCAGGTTCTTGAGCGGGGCTTTGAGGAATTCTTCGTTCATTTGCCAGCTAATGTCGCCCTCAAAAGAATCGACCATGGCCTCCATGCTGCCGACCACGCCGCTGCCCGCCAGGCGGATGCCGCGCGCCCGGGCCTTGAAATCAAAGAACATGTCCCGGGAGATGGTGCCCGACGAAAAAATGGAGGCGGTGGGGGAAGCGGCGGTCAGGTTCTCAAGCGCGATGTCGCCGTCCTTGATGGAGAAGGATGAGGCCAGGGCGTCGATGGGCTGACCGAAGAAAAGGGCGCCGGTCAGGTTGGCGTAGAGGCTGCCCCGCAGGTCGTTCAAGGGGCCCGCCAGCGTGAGTTCGCCGGCGGCGCGGCCTTCCAGGCCGGGTGAATACTGGGCGGCGGCGGCCAGGTCGATCTGCCTGAGCCGGGTGCGGACCAGCATCCTGGGAACGGCTTCGCTGAAATTGAAATCGGCGCTGCCCGTGACTTTGCCCTGGTAGACACCGATCTCCTCTATGTTCACCCGCAGCAGGCTCTCTTGAAACTCCAGGGAAGCGTGGCCCGTGAACTCCTGGTCGTAGAATTTTCCTTCCCGAACCGTGGCGGTGCCGGAAGCGTAAAGAGCGGTAAAGGACCCGGCCAGGGCGAGCCTGGCGTCGCCCCGGCCTTGCAGGTCCATTTTTTGCGTCTGCGGGAACAGGCTGACCAAGCGGTTAAGGTCCGCGTCCTGGAGCTCCAGCTGCAGGTCGACGTTCTGCTGGGCAAGATCGTGGATGCGGCCGTTGATGCGGACGGGCACGGAATTGATGCTGGGGGTAAGTTCGGTAAAGGTCAGGCTGTCGTCGGCCAGCGCGAGGCTGCCCGTGGTCTTTTCTATCTCATAGCCGTTGAAGCGGGCGCGGCCGTCATCAAGCTTGAGGTCGAGGGCCAGGGAGACGGGCCAGCCAGGTTTTTTGGGCGGGGAAAGTTTGAGCTTGAGGTCCGCCTTGCCGCCTGAAAATGTGATCGGTTCCAGAGCAACGGCGTAGTTGCCCCACTTTTCAATGTCCAGCTTATTGGCGAAGATATTGAACAGGTAATTGCCGGTCACGAAATTGGTGGAGCCCTCGATCCTCACTTGCGCGGGGGCCGGTTTCCCGGCGATCTTACCCGAAAGCTTGAGGGATATCCGGTCCTTTTTCTGGAAGCTGACCTCCCCGGACAAGCCGTAGACGTCCTCTGTAAAGCTGCCGGCGCCTTTCCTGAAGCCGATCGGGTCCTTGTAGTTCACCCGGCAATTCTTGAAGACGAGCCGGGCGCGGAAAGGGGGCGGGGGCGGGGCATTGGGGTCCGGCGCCGGGAGCAGGTTGGCCGCGCTGATCTGGCCGTCCTTTTCGCGGCGGACCTCGAACTCACCGTCCTCGATGGTGATCTTGGTGATGGCGGGGACGATATCGCGCTTCAGGGCAAAGGTAGCGAGGTTGTAGTTAACGTAGATGCGGGGAACGCGCGCAAAGCCCGGCACGACCACGTCATGGAAAAGCACCTGCCCTACCAGCAGGCCTTCCGTCTTGCCGATGGTAACATCCGCGTTAAAGGCGTCCTCCAGCCCCTTGATGGTCTCGGTACGGATCTGATGGTAGATATCTTCCTGCCAGTCCTTGACCGAAAAGGCGCTGGTAAAGACCGTGGCCAGCAGCAGGGCAAAAAGGATGGCGAGCTTTTTCATCTGAAAAGGACTCCGACCAGGATGGCAAAGGCCGGGCTCAAGAGCAGGTCATAGGCCAGCTCGGCCTTGAGCAGGACCTTTTGTGAAGCGCTTCCCGGCTCCGTGCTCTGCGTAATACCCGGGATCAGGCCGATAAGGAATAGCCTGAATAAAGCCTTGGCCAGGATGGCCAGCGGGATGAGCGCGGCCAGGGCAGGCGCTGCTAATATAATGTAGGAGATAAAGGTCCTTTCAAGGAGGCCGTCCCAGTCCAAGCGAAATTTTACGCGCTCTTTCAGCAAAAAATTCTTTAGAAAATGAAGGAGGGCCGCTCCCCCAAAGCTGGAGAAAAGCAGTATCATTGCCAGGCGATACATATATAAAATATAGCTTAAAAGCGAAAAAAAAGCAACCCATAGCTGCTGGGGGAGAATGGAAAACCCCACACTGAAGTGTGGGGAATAAGGATCAAAAGGGGCTAATAATTCCCCATACTTTAGTATGGGGATCCTCAGCCCATCCAAAAAAGCAACCCCGGCGCGAGGCCGGGGCTGCTTATGGTACTTCCTTTACGCGGCCCTAGATCGAAGCTGGTGTTACAACTCCAGTATCCAGGTTGATGGTATAGGTGTTCGTGTAGCCGCTGGTAAAGGTTAGGGTCGCGATATTGGTGCCGTTGAAGGAGATCGTCCCTGAGACCACCGTGGCGCCGTTCTCCTTGACCGAGAAACTGACGTCGCCGTCCGGGTATCCGCTAACGGCCATCTGCAGGCTGCTGTAAGTATAGGTGATCTCCAGGCTCTTATCTTCATAAGTGCTGGTGTAGGAGATCGGCCCGCTGATGCTCTGCGAAGCGGTGTTATACCCTTCGAACTTGAGCGGATCGCTGGTGCTGGCGCCGAACTTGATGGTATAGGACATGCTGCTCCCGTAGTCGACCGTCCAAGTGGCGTAGAGCCAGATCTTGCTGATGTCGGTGACATCATCGATGGCGGCGAGCGCGGCCAGGGTCGTTATCTCCGCGCCGAGCGCGTCCCAGATCTTAAGCTTGAAGGTCCTTGTATACGAGAACCCTCCGCCCGTGGAGTAGGAGTCGCTGAACGACCACCATCCGTCCGAGCCGTATTCCGGGGTCGTGACCGCGGTGGCATTGACGTCGCTGACCGACAGGGAGCCGGTGATGCCCAGAATGCTGTTGTCAATGGCCAGGCTGTCCTTGGCCGCGTAGCCGATGCCCTGGGCCAGGTCAGCGGCCGGAACGGTCGGTTCGGCGGTCGAGGTCGCGGTCTGGCATCCGGATATTAAAAGAGCTCCCAGCCCGACGACCAAAAGAGCGCCTAACAACTTCTTCATGTTTTTTCACCTCCTTTGTAGTTGATTTATTACCTATATTCTAGCCCTCAAAAGCGGTGGCTGTCAAGAAAAACGGCCCCGACGAAAGTCGGGGCCGTGGATGGATCAATGAACGGTATTTAGAAGCCCGCGCCGATATCGACCACGTAAGAAGTGTTCTTGGAATTATTGTTGTCGATGATGGTGGCCAGCTCCAGGGTCACATAAGGGATGTTGATCTTGGCGCCCAGCGTGGTCATGGAAATGCTGGGGCTGGTGGCAAAACCGCCCCGCAGGATCAGGGCGTTGAGCAGGAGCGGATATTCCAGCCCGAGGTGGGTGGCCGTCTCGCTGTTGGCGGCCAGGATGCCCGAGCCCCCGCTGACGGAGTTGATATCCGCTGCCACTTTGAGGCCGATGGCGGGCACGGTCCCCGCGCAGCCGATGGAGGTGGTGACGGGGGAGGTGGCTTCGGTCTCCGCGCCCTCGACCTCGGTCCCCTTGGTGATGGTCGGGTCGTCCCCGGGGTTGGCCACCGTGTACTGGTCGGTCCGGGTCTTGGGCCGGTACTTAATGCTCTGGGCAACATCCCTTAAGGCAATGCCCACTGAGAAGTCGGTCAGCATCGGGATCTCGACCCCGGCGCGCGCTCCCAGGTCAAACCCCATGCCGGAACCGATGGCGACGGTCTGGGTGGCGTTGACCGGAGTTCCCGGGACCGGCGTGCCCGCGATCACAATGCTGCCGGAGGCGGCGTTAATGGCCTTGAGGTTGGCGCCCACGTCCAGCGAAGCGGGCAGGCCGGGAACAGAAAAGGTATGGCCCACGGTCAGGGCCAGGGCAGTGGTGGCTAAGGCATTGGCCGAGCCGGTGAGCGAGGCCGCGGGCTTGGAAAGGTTGGCGCCGATACTGGGAACAAGCAGGCTCACGCCCACCCGGTTGAACTTCAGGCCCATGAGCCCGAAAAGGCTGCCGCTGGCGTCAAGATTGGTCCCGAAATTGTCCACCATGAACTGGGAAGGGTCGGAGGCGCTGTTAAAGCTGTTGATGAGCTGGTCCATGCCCTGCTGGGCCGCGCCCATTGAGAGCAGGAACTCGCGGTCAGGGCCTTTCATCAGGCCGGCCGGGTTGTAGGCGACGGCATTGAGGCCGGTGGCGGATGCAACCCCTGTGCCGCCCATGCCTGCCTGGCGGGAGCCGATCATTACCTGAGCCGAAGAAACAGAGACCAGCAACGATAACATCAGCAACAGAACAACGGTCTTTTTCATGGAGATCCTCCTTTTATCCGGTCCAAGTCCTTTCAATATATCAGAAAAGATTGATTTGTCAAGCAATACGTGCTAAAATAATCATTGCTTTTATGCCCAAAAAGTCGCGGAGAAAAAAGGGAATGCTGGTGGTGGTCTCCGGCCCGTCCGGAGTGGGCAAGTCGACCGTGGTGCGGCGGCTCCTGAAACTTGACAAGAACCTGAAGCTCTCGGTCTCGGCGACCACGCGGCCGCCGCGGCCGGGTGAGACGCACGGCGAGCACTATTTCTTCATCACCCAGGCGGAGTTCGACAAGAAGGTCAAGAAGGACGAGTTCCTGGAGTGGGCCAAGGTGCACAACTATTACTACGGCACCCTCCACAGCGTGATCAAGGAGGACCTGGTCAAGGGCAAGACCGTGGTCTGCGAGGTGGACGTGCAGGGAGCGGCTTCCATCAAGCAGGTGGTGGAGGAGGGAAGGTTGGCGGCGTCAGCCGTCTTTGTCTTCTTGATCCCGCCCTCGGTTGATATCCTGGCCTTCCGGCTGAAAAAGCGGAAGACCGAGGACGAGGAGGTCGTCAATTACCGGCTGCGGGCGGCGATCGCCGAGCTGCAGGTCATGGAGAAATACGACTACATAGTCGTTAATGACAAGGTCGAGACCGCCGCTGAGAAGATCAGGGCGATCATAAACGTTGAAATAGAAAGGACGTTGCTGAATTGAACGAGATAAACATAGATGATCTTCTGTCCAAGGCCCGGAACAAGTTCCTCCTGTCGAATGCGGCCGCGGGAAGGGCGAAACAGATCGTGGACGGCTCTCTGCCCTATGTAGACCATTTTGACCCGAACAATCCGGTGATCACCGCCCTGCGCGAGATCGCCGCGGACAAGGTCCGCATCAAGGTCCTCTCCGGACCGTCCAAGAAGCCGCAGGAGCTCCTCTCCCGGGCGCAGGAAGAAGAGGAAAGGCCGTCCGCCCTGCTGCGCCTGGCCAAGGAAAAGAAGGGCAAGGCAAAGAAGGAAAAAAAGGAGAAGAAGAAGAAATAATCTCTTTTTCTTTCCGGCGTGCCGGCGCTAGGTCTCCCTCATATGCTAAAAGGCAAGACCATCATCCTGGGAGTTTCCAGCAGCATCGCGGCTTACAAGGCCTGTGAGGTCGTTTCGCGCCTTAAAGCGCTGGGGGCGGAGGTCTGGGTGGCGATGACCAAAGAAGCGGCCAGGCTTGTTGCCCCGCTCACCTTTCGGACCTTATCCGGCAATCCGGTCATGACCGATCTTTTCTCGAACGAGCTTTCAGCGCTTCCCGTTCCCCATATCTCTTTGACCGAAAGGGCGGAGCTTTTGCTGATCGCCCCCTGCACCGCGAATCTTATCGGGAAACTGGCGAACGGGATCGCGGATGACCCTTTGACCACCATGGCTCTGGCCGCGCCCGCCCGCAAGTTGATCGCCCCGGCCATGAACCCGCGCATGTGGCGCAATCCCCTGGTCAAGGAGAACGTTCAAAAGCTGAAGGACCTGGGATTTATTTTTATCGGCCCCGAAGAAGGAAAGCTCGCCTGCGGGGATGAGGATATCGGCCGGATGTCCGAGCCCGAGGAAATAGTGGGGAAGGTGGTTGGGTGGTTAGGTGGTTTGGCGGATCTGCGGGGCAAGCATATCCTTGTGACCGCAGGCGGGACACGCGAGGCCATCGATCCGGTCCGATATATTTCGAACCGCTCGTCCGGCAAGATGGGCTATGCCATCGCCAGGGCGGCGCGGGAAAGAGGGGCCTCGGTCACCTTGATCTCCGCCAACGGGCACCTGCCCGCACCTTTGGACATAAAGACGGTCAAGGTCGACTCTGCGGGCGGGATGCTGGAGGCGGTGCTGGACCACTGCAATAACGCCCACGCTGTCATTATGGCGGCGGCGGTGGCGGACTTTACTCCCAAAGTCAAAAGTCAAAAGTCAAAAGTCAAAAATAAGGGGTCAATTATTGATATGCAATTAAAGCCCACTCAGGACGTCCTTAAGACAATAGCTGGACAAAAAGGCAGAAAGCAGAGGGTCCTGGTAGGCTTTGCTCTGGAAACCGACAACATGATCGAGAACGCCCAAGCCAAGCTCAAGGAAAAGGACCTGGACCTGATCGTGGCCAATGATGATTCGACCCTTGATTCGGACTCGATCCGGTTCTCGGTGATCGACCGGGCGGGAAAGGTCAAGGACTTCCCCCAACAGAGCAAGGACCGGGCCGCGCACGCGATCCTCGACAGGGTCCTGGAATGTTCGCAGAAGTAGTCCTCTCCAGGGTTTCCCGCGGCATCGACAAGATATTTCACTATTCCATCCCCGCGGAGCTTGAAAGCCGGCTCAAGATCGGCCATCAGGTCCTGATCCCCTTTGGCAGCCGCCGCGAGATCGGCTACGTTGTGGGCTTCGCGCAAAAGGCGGAGGTCAAAAAGGTCAAGGATATCTTGAGGATAACCTCAGAGCGGCCGGTCTTTACCCGGGAACAGGTGGAGCTGGCCAGATGGATGGCCGATTACTACGATTCCTTCTTTTTGACCGCGCTAAGGCTGGTAATGCCTCCGGGGACCAAGGGGAAAGAAGGTAGAAAGTCGAACGTAGAACGTAGAACACAGGAGAAAAAGATCCTACGCTCTACTTTCGACGTTCCACGTTCAACGCTCCAATTGGCTTTAACGCCTGAGCAGCAAGCGGCGGTAGATGCCATAGTTAAAGCGATCGATGCCCGGACGTCCGATAAGTTCCTGCTCTACGGCGTGACCGGCTCGGGCAAGACCGAGGTCTACATGCAGGCCATTGCCCATGTCCTGGAAAAGGGAAAAAGCGCGATCGTGCTCGTGCCTGAGATCTCCCTGACCCCGCAGCTCATCCAGCGCTTTTCGGCCCGCTTTGGCGACCATATCGCTGTTCTCCACAGTCATTTGACCCAGAAGCAAAGAGCGCAAGAATGGGGCCGGGTGGCGTCGGGCGAAGCCCGCATTGTTTTGGGTGCGCGTTCGGCGGTCTTTGCCCCGGTCAGGGAGCTCGGCCTGGTCGTGCTGGATGAGGAGTTCGAGACCACCTACAAGCAGGACCAGAGCCCGCGCTATCACGCCCGGGAGGTCGCCTTCTTCCGGGCGGGTCAGCACGGTGCGGCCGTGGTCCTGGGTTCCGCCACCCCCTCCATCGAGACCTATTATCGCGCTGAGGAACGGGAATATCAGAAACTGGTCCTTTCCAAACGCATTGATGACCGTCCGCTTCCGCCGGTGGAAGTGGTGGACATGCGCAAAAAGGGGAATTTCCTTCTTTCGGGCAGGCTGCGGCAGGAGCTGAAAAACACGCTGGAGAAGGGCGAGCAGGTGATCCTTTTCATCAATCGCCGGGGTTTTTTTACTTTTGTGATGTGCAAGGAGTGCGGCTTCACCATTGAATGCCCGCACTGCGCGATCTCCCTGGCCTATCATTCCGAGGAAAGAAGGGTCCGCTGCAATCGCTGCGGGTATAGCAACGAGGCCCCGGCAAGCTGTCCGCGCTGCCACAGTTCTTCGATCAGGTACTTCGGGATCGGCACCCAGCGCATCGAAAAGGAGGTCGCCGATGTCTTTCCCGCCGCGCGCATCCTGCGTTACGACCGGGATTCTGTCAGCAAACGCGGCTCGCACGAGACTTTCTTCGCGGCCTTTGCCGAGGGCAAGGCGGATGTCCTGATCGGGACCCAGATGGTGACCAAGGGCCTGGATGTGGGAAGGGTCACGCTGGTGGGGGTCGTCTCCGCGGACACGGCCCTGCATCTGCCGGATTTCCGTTCCGGGGAGCACACTTTTCAATTGCTGACCCAGGTAGCGGGCCGGGCCGGCCGGCACCAGCTGCCGGGCAAAGTGATCATCCAGACCCACCAGCCGGATAATTACGTGATCCGTACCGCGGTCAACCATGATTATGCGGCTTTTTACCGCGAGGAGATCGAACACCGGAGGGAACTGAACTATCCGCCCTTTTCCCGGCTGATCAGCCTGATGATCACCGGGCCTGAGCTGAAGAAAGTGATCAGGATCTCAGAGGACCTGGAGGGGTTCCTTAAAAAAAGATGGGAAGAGGGGGTGCTCGGACCGGCGCCCGCGGTCATTCCCCGGCTGCGCGGCGAGTGGCGCTATCATCTTCTCCTGAAAGGGACGCATCTGGGCAAGATGCGCCGGGCAGTTACCGATACCCTGGAAAAGGCCGTTATCCCTGCCGAGGTCAAGGTGGCGGTGGATGTCGAGCCCATGAACATGCTTTAAGCAGGGCGGGGAATAGGATATAATTCTCCCATGATCAGGAAGCTGTTGAGATTTCCACATCCCATCCTGCGCAAGAAAGCCAAGGCGGTCAAGAAGGTCACGCCTGAGATCGTCCGGCTCATCGACGACATGACCGAGACCATGCAGGCGGCGCCGGGGGTGGGGTTGGCCGCCCCCCAGGTGGGGGAGTCCGTGCGCGTGATCGTGGCGGACATCGGAGAGGGGCCGATCGCGCTCGTTAACCCGAAGCTGGTCGAAAAGAGCGGAAGCCAGACCTTTACTGAAGGGTGTCTCTGCCTGCCCGGGGTGGAGGCGCCGGTGGAAAGGGCGGCCCAGGTGGCGGTCACGGGTATGGACCGCTCTGGCAAAAAGGTCAGGATCGAAGCTCAAGGCCTGCTGGCCACTGTGCTTCAGCACGAGATCGACCATCTGGACGGCATTGTTTTCATCGACCGGGTCAGTGACCCGGGCCTGATCAAGCATGTTCCTCCTGAACAGGAAAAAAAGGAAGAGCTGATCTGAAACACAAGGGGGTAAAGCAATGAGATCTCTGTCCATGATCCTTTTGCTCGCGCTGCTTTCGACCGCGGTCGTTGCCCAGGAAGGTCTGCCCTACGTTTATAAGTTCCCCAAGGCCCCGGTGGAGTGGGGGAAGGCGGCGGCGTTCAACAATCTTTCTCCCGGCTTCTTCCAGGTGATGTACCAGAACCAGGAGGGGATCGTGCGCATCGCCACTTACGGGATCGTGGGCGCCTCCATGGACAAGCTCAAAGATCCGCAATTGATGATGGTCTTTACTTTTGATGAGAGCCGGGAGTTGCTCGGAGAGGAGGGGACCGGCGAGCTCTGGACCAGCAAGCATGAATAGGCTGCTCCCGATATTCATCCTCATGACCTTTTTGTGTGCGGCAGGAGCGGGCGCGCAGGCCCCGGAATTCACTTACCTTCCGCCTCAGCGGGCTGCCTACTGGCTGCCCCCGCCGGAATTTACGGGAGCGGACGTTGCCTGGAAGCCTCCGGCAGGATATGAAAAATACGCCCACCCCTGGGCCCCGCCGGAGGGCTGGGAAACCCCGGTCGACCCCTGGGCCCCGCCCCAGGGATGGCAGAAACCAGATCCCTGGGCGCCGCCCCCCGCCCTTTAAATGCGGTTTGCTAAGCAAAATCTTTTAATGTATACTTGAGGCACCATGTTTGGAGAAGGGGTTGCCTCCGGCTTTATACCCACCTCGGTCATCGATCTGCGCGCGGGAAACCTTTACAACGTGGTCATCTCCCTCCTGGTCTTTTTGGGTTGCGCTTATGCGGCCTGGTCCATCTATGCGCGCGGCAGAAAGGCGGTCCCGGAACGCTCTTTTTCCTTTTTTCTGGGGGCAATGGCCGCCTACTGGCTGCTGGCGGCGGTGGGCAATCTTTTTGCCTGGATGAATTTTTCCACCGGGACCGCTCTTCTGGCGTACCCGGTGAAGGCCCTTTCGCCGCTGCCGGCGGTGGTGCTGCTTTACTATTTTTCTTCTGAGATATTCAACAGCAAGACCAGCATCCGCAGGTTCACCTTCCTTTATGTGCTGGTCGCCGCCGCCTATGTGGTGACCACCCTGTGGCTGGATAGTGCCCAGACCTTCACTTCCTACTGGGGCCTGCAGTGGCAGGTCAGCATCCTGCCGCTCACCATCTATGTTTTTGGCCTGCTCTTGCCGCTGACCTTCATGGGCATTTTCCTGATCCTGAGGGACCTTTTTTCCGGCGCCCGGGAAAAGAGGGCGGTCAACCTGACCCTGCACCTGAGCGCCATCATTTTTGTGCTCACGGATTACCTGCAGGTCTCCTACGCCGTGGTCACCTGGCAGAGGCTGCTGGCCCGCCTTTTTTACATCCTGATCGCTTTCGGGGCATATCTTTTCTTTGTCCGGCATATCGAGGAGGACCGCTTCCTCCCCCGCGAGACGGAGCTGCCGGAGCAGAAGATGAAGCGGGTCCCATTTTTTGCGAAGCTGCTCTTCCTTTTCATCGTGCTGGCGGTGATCCCCATTACCATCTCTTCCCTGCTCATGTTCGTCTCCTTCAAGGAGATCATCGATGTCTACGTTTACAAGCCCCTGCTCTGGAACCTGAAGACCTCGCGCGAGGCCTTCCTGCTGGCCCTCAACCACGTGCAGATCCAGGCCCTTTTCCTGATGCTTTTGACCGGCTTGCTGGTATTCGTGGCCTCGGTCCTCGCCTCGCGCGCGATCGCGGAATCCCTGCGCGGCATCTCCGCGGGCATGGAACGGGTCTCGCGGGGCGATTTCAGCTTCAAGCTGCGGCAGGAGAGCAACGACGAGATCGGCGACGTTGTCGCTTATTTCAATGAAATGTCATCCGAGATCAAGCGCTCGCGCGAGATCATGCAGAACTGGAACCGCGAGCTGGAGGTAAAGGTCGCGGAGCGCACCCAGGACCTGCGCATGCTCTACAATGTCGCCAAGGCCATCGGCTCCAGCCTGGATCTTGAGCTTTTGATCGACCGCGCCATCGGCCAGCTGTTGTCGGTGGTGAAGGGCGAGGTCTGCGCGGTGCTGGTGCCGGATGAGAGCGGTGTTTATTCTTCGCGCATCGGCCGCGGGGTCAAGCTGGAGGGGGTGGTGGTGGAGGAGGGCAAGGGCCTGCTGGGCGAGGCCCTCAAGAAGAAGGGCAGCGTTACCTCGGAGAACGTCCCCCGGGACCCGCGCTGCCAGGAGGACGCTTACCGGGCTTTCGGGGCAAAGACCATGATCGTGACCCCGCTGCAGGCCAAAGGCAGGACCATGGGGCTGCTGGCCATCGGCACCCGGGGCGACCATAAATACACTGAAAGGGAGAGCACCCTTTTGGCGACGATCTCCGACCAGCTGGCGATCGCCATCGAGAACATCGGGATCTACGAGAAAGAAAAGGAGGCCGTGGCCAGATTGACGGAGCTGGACCGCTTGAAGAACGAGTTCATTTCCATGGTTTCGCATGAGCTGCGCACCCCGGTCACTTCCGTTGACGGCTACATCTCCCTCTTCCTTACCGGCTCTGTCGGCCCCCTGACCGAGGACCAGAAGAAGTACCTGACCATTGTGCGGGAGAACGACCAGCGCCTGCTCACCTTGATCGACCGACTGCTGGACTTTTCACGTATTGAGACCGGACGCTTCAAGATCGAGCGCAAGCTGACCTCGGTGCATGACGTGATCCAGGCGGCGGTGGCTGACCTCAAGCCCCAGATCGAGACGAAGCAGGCGAAGGTAAAAATGGACCTCAGGGCCCAGCACAGCAACATCATGGCGGACGCCGCCAAGCTGGAGAGCGTGATGGTCAACCTTATCGAGAATGCGCTCAAGTTCGCGCCTGAAGAGGGAACACCCCTGATCGAGGTCCGCACCCGGGACGCCGCGGACTTTATCCGGGTGGAGGTCGCTGACAACGGTCTGGGGGTCGAGAAGAAAAACCTGGAAATGATCTTCAACAAATTCTACCAGATCGAGGATACCATGACGCGCCGCGCGGGCGGGGTCGGCCTGGGCCTGGCCCTGGTCAAGGAGATCATCGGCAACCACCACGGCAAGGTCTGGGCGGAATCCGGCGGACGGGGCAGGGGCACGCGCTTTGTATTTGAGATCCCGGTGGCGGAGAAGGCCTAGGATGAAGATCGTTTTCATGGGTACGCCGGAGCCGGCGGCCGGCATCCTCCAGGACCTTATCCGGGCCGGGCATCAGGTTTTGCTGGTCGTCACCCAGCCTGACCGTCCCCGCGGCCGCGGACAGAAGGTCACTTTCTCTCCGGTAAAAGAGGCCGCGCTCAAGCATTCCCTGCCCGTTGAACAGCCGGAAAAGCTCAAGGGCAACGAAGGGCTTGTTTCCCGGATCGGGTCGCTTTCCCCGGACGTGATCGTGGTTCCTGGTCCTTCCCGGCCGCGGCTGCCTCAACGTGCATGCTTCCCTCCTTCCCAAATACCGCGGCGCCGCCCCCATCCAGTGGGCGCTCCTCAACGGGGAGAAGGAAACGGGCGTCACCGTCATGAGGGTCGACGAGCTTCTGGATACGGGCGATATCATCCTCCAGGAAAAAATGGTCATTGAAGAGGAGGATGACGCGGTCACGCTCTCAAAGAAGCTCTTTGCCCGGGGAAGCGGGCTTCTGTTAAAGGCCCTGGCGCAGATAGAGCAGGGCGCGGCCCGTTACATCCCGCAGAAAGGATCGGAGGCCACCCACGCCCCCGCCATCGCCAAGGAAAGCGGGGAGATCGACTGGAAAAGGTCCGCGCGGCAGATCCATGACCGAGTACGCGCCCTGGTCTCCTGGCCGGTGGCGCATACCTTTTACCGCGAAAAGCCGCTTCGCATCTTAAGGACGGACGCCAATGTGGTGGACCTGGAAAGCGAATACGTGCAACCCGGGACCATCGTGCACATTGTGAAAAAAGCGGGGTTCGTGGTCAAGACCGGCGGGGGCCACCTGCTCATAAAGGAAGTCCAGCCCGCGGCAAAGAAGCGCATGGGCGCTTTTGATTTTGTTATCGGTCACGACGTGAAAATCGGCGAAACCCTTCCCAGTTAAGGGAAAGGGCCCCCTTGACACCACCACATATGGTGTGTTAAATTCCAATACACCCTAGATATATCATGAAGTGTCCTTTTTGTGAGAATATGGAAGACAAGGTCCTTGAGTCGCGCGAGATCGATGAGGGCCGCGCTATCCGCCGCCGCCGTGAATGCGGCACCTGCCGCGGACGCTTTACCTCTTATGAGCGCGTGGAAGAAAAGCCGCTCATGGTCATCAAGCGCGACGGCCGCCGCGAGCAGTTCAGCCGCGACAAGCTTTCCGCCGGCATCCTGCGCGCCTGCGAAAAGCGGCCCCTCTCGATGGAGATGATCGAAGGTATGGTGGACGAGATCGAGAAACAGATCCACCGCCAGGCGGGCCGCGAGGTGATGAGCTCGCGCATCGGCGAGCTGGTCATGGAGAAACTGCAGGGAGTGGACAAGATCGCCTATGTGCGTTTTGCCTCGGTCTACCGCAAGTTCGAGGACCCGGCCGAGTTCATAAAGGAAGTAAAAGGGATCGGCGTGGCCGGTCACTAAATTTAGATAATGGAGGAAAAGAAGATGGATACACAAGCGACGGTTGAAAAAAGGAACAAGAGGGGGCTGGACGCGACCGACCTGTCGCTTTTTGTCCGGACCTCGGCCGAGGACATCGTGGGATGGGAGCGGGAAAAGATCATTGCCGCCCTCATCCGCGAGACCAACCTTGACCGCGAAATGGCGGAGCTCATCGGCGAAGAGGTGGAGGAGCAGATAAAGCGGCTCAACTTGAGGAGCGTGACCGCCCCGCTCATCCGCGAGCTGGTGGATGTGAGGCTGCTGGAACACGGCCTTGAAGAGGCGCGGCGCCGCCACACCCGCCTGGGTTCCCCGCTCTTTGATGTTAAGGAAATAATCTTTAACCAGAACAAGGAGAACGCCAACGTGCCGCACGGCCCGGAGGCGACCAACCTTACCCTTTCCGAGGGCATCAAGAAGGAGTTCGCGCTGCTCTATGTCTTTACCCAGGACATTGCCGACGCCCACATGCGCGGCGACATCCATCTCCACGACCTGGGGTTCATTGACCGACCTTACTGCAGCGGCCAGTCGGTGGAGTATGTCAAGAAGTTCGGGCTGGACCTGCCCAACGCCCTTTCCATCGCCCGGCCCGCGCGGCATCCGGACGTGCTGCTGGCGCAGATGGTCAAGTTCTCCGCCGCCCTGCAGGGGGTGTTCGCGGGCGCCATCGGCTGGGACGCGGTCAATATCTTCTTTGCCCCTTTCCTGGTGGGGATGTCCGACAAGGACGTCCACCAGATCGCGCAGATGATGGTCTACGAGTACAGCCAGCAGGCGGTGGCGCGCGGCGGCCAGGCCATTTTTTCCGACATCAACCTTTACTGGGAAATCCCCAAGCATTTTGAAAGCGTTCCCGCCATCGGCCCCGGCGGCCAGTACACCGGCAAGACCTACGCGGATTACATCCAGGAGTCCCAGCGCTTTGCCTGGGCGCTCTTTGACGTTTACCGCGAGGGCGACGGTTCCGGCCGCCCTTTTTTCTTTCCCAAGCCCCTGGTGCACATGACCGAGAAGTTCTTCAACACCCCCGGGCACGATAAGTTCCTTTTGCACATCGCCGAGGTTGCCAGCGAGATGGGCAACACCTATTTTGTCTTTGACCGCGGCGAGACCGCCAAGATCTCGGAGTGCTGCCGGCTTTCCTTCAAGCTGGAGAAGTCCGACCTGGATGACGCCAAGGAACCCTGGCGCATGCGCTATTCCGCCCTGCAGAACGTGACCATCAATCTGGTGCGCCTGGCCTTCAAGGCCGCCGGCTCCGACCAGACGCTTTTTGAGCTGCTGGACAGGTACCTGGGGCTGTGCGCCGAGGCCCACATCCAGAAAAAGAAGTTCATCGATGAGCTGCTCGAGGAAGGTTCGCACGGCCCGCTTTCCATGCTGGCCATGAAGCGCGACGGACAGCCCTACCTG
>WOR8_10001375_pt1 | contig 24680 bp, 23 predicted proteins | sample DeeMarSeWOR38_10_FD_19890 | JGI IMG/M metagenome (IMG submission 19890) | reverse complement strand
GCCAAGGTCGCAAGCCTGTTTGGTCACGTGGACACGATGTTCTGCGTATCACATTTCAAGGGGCATCTTACCTGTGGGTTCGGCGGTGCGCTCAAGAATCTCGGTATGGGTTGCGGGGCAAAAGGTGGTAAACTGGAGATGCATTCAACCTCCAAACCCTATGTCGATGATGAAAAATGCACTGCCTGTCTGATGTGTTTCGATTATTGTATTCATGGTGCGATCAAGGAGATCAAGACGCAGGTGAGGATCGATGAAGAGCTCTGTACGGGGTGCGCGGGTTGCATGGCAGTGTGCCCGGAGCGGGCCATCAAATTCTCCTGGGATGCTGCATCTTCCGACACCCAGAAAGGCATCGCGAAATATGCAGCGAGCGCGATAAAAGACAAGAAGGTGTTCTATTTGAATTTTCTCGTGAATATCTCGCCGAATTGTGATTGTTTCCATACCAATGAACCGATGATAGCGCCAGATATAGGTATTCTTGCTTCATTCGATCCGGTGAGCATTGACCAGGCATGTTATGACCTTTTGAAGGAACCGATCGATAAATTACATCCCGAAGTCGACGCCCAGGAACAGCTTGCATATGCCGAGAAATTCGGCGCCGGGGAGAGGAAGTATGACCTCAAGCGTGTCTAGCCTCCAGCATAAGATCAAGCGGTTGGAAACCCTCATCAATACGTCAATGGTCTTCTCCGGTATTCTTGATATCGATAACCTGCTCGATACGGTCATGCAGAAAGCTGAAGAGGTAATGGATGCTGAGGCATCATCGGTTTTCCGCATTGATGAGAAGAAGAAGGATCTCTATTTTGTTACGGCACGTGGCGAAAAAGGAAAAGAGGCCAAGGAGATCCGTGTACCCATGGGCAAAGGGATCGTCGGCTGGGTAGCCGAACACGGCAAACCGCTGCTTGTACCCGATGTGCGCAAGGATCGTCGGTGGTTCCGAGGTGTCGATGAGAAGACCAAGTGGGTGACGCGTTCGATACTGGCTGTGCCTTTGATCGTAAAGGGAAGAGTTATCGGCGTTGCTGAGGTGCTCAACAAGAAAGGCGACCGCCACTTCGACAAGAGTGACCTCGAGCTATTCGCGTCACTCGGTAATCAGATCGCGATCGCAGTCGAGAACGCTTCGCTATACAGTGATCTGGACAAGCTCTTCCTCTCTTCGATCAGGGCAATTGTTGAGGCGGTTGATGCAAAGGATCCGTACACGCGAGGTCACTCAGGACGGGTCGTCGAACATGCCCTCATGATCGGACGTGCACTAACAAAGGACAAGGATAAACTGAAGGACATTGAGATATCGGCAATATTGCATGACGTCGGCAAGATCGGTATTCCTGACAAGATCCTTGGTAAACCAGGACGTCTCACAAGGCGTGAAGAGCGGTACATGCAACGGCATCCGGAATTCAGCGCCGCGATCATCGAGCCAATTGAAATGTTGAAGAAGTTGACCAAAAACATCCTCCATCATCATGAGCGGCTCGATGGTGATGGCTACCCTTCCGGTCTAAAGGGCAGGAAGATACCGCTTGGTGCGCGGATCATATGCATTGCCGATGCCTTCGATGCTATGACCACGGACCGGCCATATCGACGCCGTAAGAGCAAGAAGGCTGCCTTCAAAGAGCTTGAGCGGCACAGCGGCACGCAGTTCGATCCAAGATTGGTCAAGATATTCATCGCAAATTTCAACAGCAAGCACTAATTTACAAGGAGTAGGCGCAGTACTGCAATCCGAAATTGACTGTTCGTTCCACGGATGGTCCTCTCAAGCTAGCGTCGAGCATCAAGCGTTAAGCTTTCAGTATTTGCGTATTGAGTTCAGCATTTAGCGTTTAGCGTCTCGCGTCCAGCGTCTGATCCGTTCCACGTATTCTTCAATATGGAATTTACGTTTCAGTCCTTCGGCGTTCATGTATCGGATTTTTCCGAATATCTTCCGTTCGGACCAGGGCCGGTCGTGCTTGCCAAAGCACCAGGCAACGCCAGTGTAGCCGTTCGGGTCCCGACCGTCCAGCTCATACCTATTGTTCAAATGGATTGCAAATTGGAATGCCTGCTCGGGCGCAGGCGTCCATTCAATGATCTTTTTGCCCCAGTACATGCGCATATAGCCGTGCATTTTGCCGGAGAGCATCATTTCTCTTTGGGCAGCATTCCAGTATGGGTCGTGGGTTTCTGCGTTCTCCAGTTGCTTCAGGGTGTAGAGGTACTGGCGGCTGTCTTTTTTGTGCTGAGTCAGGGTTTTGTGTGCCCAGTCAGGCAGCCCTTTGAATTTGTCATAGTATTTGTTGTATAGCACGTAGTTCATGCTCAACTCTCGACGGACGATCAACTCTTCAAGGAAAGCGCTCATACCTTTACTGCGGGAGGTTTTCACCTGCAGCGCAATGTAGAGGGGAGAGATCTGCCCGAAATGAAGGTAGGGGCTCATGGCTGAGAGCAGGTTCTTGGAAGGGTCATTGCGTTCATCCGGGAAACGATCCAAGCTGTTCTTTATGAAATCCTGCAATCTTTCCTTGGCAACACTTGTGCCCCCGTGATATTGCTCTGCTCTTCCAACGCTGCGATCGATCTTCAAAAGGCGCAAGGCTCTGTCAATATCATCAGTATCGAACCTCTTGAATTTCAAGTGTAGTGAACGATGCTTCACGCCAGTGTTTTTGACCGGAACGAGGAATGCATCTAGGTTCCTATGAATCTTGCTACGTATGGTAGCGGCTGCGTATTCCTCTTTATTTGAAACGCTTTCCACCGGGATTACAACATCTGTTTCTACTTGTATGACCCGACAAGGTGCATTGTCAGCAACGTATTTTCGCCATTTACGCTGGATCTTCAAGTACCCGCGGTCCGTTACCACAAGGCACGCATCATGAGCAAGATTTTCCACGATCATCTCAGGTGATCCGACCTGGATGACCAATTGGATGCCACGTTTGGCCAGAGCGTGCTCAGTTTCCTTCAGTCCTTCGAGCATGAAATAGTAGTGGCGTTCATTCGCTTCGGGGAAATTGTCAGTTAGACCAAAACAGACAACAATGGGTTTGCGCAGTTCGTTGGCGCGCTCGATGGCGTACTCAAGGGCATGATTGTATTCACATCGCTGTGCCTGTTGCATCCAGTACAAGACGATTTTCTTTTTTACGACCGGTTTGCTGTTAAGTTCCTTTATGCGTTCACTCTGTATCATTTACTATCTACGGTGTCCGCAGTGGAGTTTTGCAGTTCTTCATCAACTATTTCAAAGCGCCCCAGAGCACTAGGTCGCGGCCATACCACTTTGCTTCCGTGATACTTATTCTCTCCATTTGGACGCTCTTTTCCCTTGGCAGGAGTTCTTCGACGGCATGTACGCCACCCACAAAGTAAGGTGTGATGGTAATCACAAAGTAGTCTCCAAGTTTTTCCTTAAGAAAACTAGTAATGACGCGGGCTCCACCTTCGACCATGACGCTGTCAATTTCCTTATGGGCGAGAAAATTTAGCAAGGATTGCAGGTCTACCCATCTATTGCGCGTAGCCTTGAGCCGGATGACCTGGGCTCCACGTGCTTCCAGCTTTTTCTGTTTGCGCGTGCTTTTTCCCGTGGTGATGATCCATGGTGGCTTGCCGCTGTTCAGAGCAAGGGCTTTCAGGGGGAAGCGTAGGTTCGTGTCCAGGATCACGGGTTGGGGATTATTTCCCTTGACAAGCCGCACGTTGAGCTGTGGATCATCGGCCAGGACCGTGCCAATACCGACGAGGACTGCGTCGTGACAGACACGCAGTCGGTGCCATAGCTTCAACGATTCACGGCCGCTCAACGAGAGGGGTATGCCGCGGCGTGAAGTGATGCTTCCATCCAGGCTCTGAGTATAGCTGATCGTGATCAACGGCATGCCAGTTCTTTTTCTTTGGCGATGCGCCTGTCTCAGAACTGCTTCGATCTTCATTGTATCAATAATCACGGCCTTTTCCCGAATCGCTTATGTCGAGTAGCTCCTTGGGGTAGGGACGGAAAAAGGTCTGGTCCAGGAGATACTTTTGCCCGAATCTGACACCCCACGACATGAGGACATCCATATCACTCTTTAGAGGCGTCTTGCCGCTGCGGTATTCTTCCATAAGTTTGAGGAAGAATGCCTTTTCCTGCTTGTTCAGTTTGTCCTTGAAGTGACCCATCGCATGCATGAAGACATTGATGTTTGATGTGTAGCGCGGTGTTTTGGCGAGCGCACGGAAGAGGTGGTCCTCATAATCAGCGTAGACTTGAGCCACCGGTTTCTTATCGTGATTAGCGACAATGCGCCCCATGATCCTGAATTCTTTCTGGTTATAGGCCATGAGCAGGAATTTATTCTCGGCCTGGAACTGCACAAGATCCCGCATCTTCTGCGTTTTCTTGATTGCGCGGAAGCTCGACCCCGCGAAGAGTCGTTTAAGAAAATGCTCGCGAATCGTGAAATTACGCATCCTGCCTTCGTCGTCGATCGGCAGTGCACTGAATTTTTCTAGAACTGCACTTCCGAAGAATCCGCTGCTTTTTTGCAGCGCGGCGCTTTTTTCCATGCTCGCATATATTTTGACCTCTTTGATACCGCACGAAGGCGAACGGGATTTAAGGATGAAGCCATCGATCTCGGTGATCGATGAAAGGAAGGTTGCGCAGAATTTCTTCATTTTGTCCGTAACATCGGCCTTGGTTGCCGGCTGCAGGAGTCGAACTTCATTTTCCTTGAGAACCAAGCGGATTGGATCCCGCGGTACGCCCAGACCGACCTCAACTTCCGGACAGACAGTCAGGAACTCGACATGGGGTTTTAGTCGTTCTACGAATTCATCCGCTATCGTCAATCCGTTCCATCGACAAGGTGCAAAGCCCAGGCATTTGCTGATGACGACACGCGGTTTTGGGAATTCTATCATTTAGGTTTGAGCCACCTACCGGTTAAGGAGGTACAATGATGTATTCAATATACTCGCAAAGCTCACCCAGATAATATATGGTATCAATAATGCAGCAGCCAGTTCCGAAACTTTGGAGAACTGGATTATTGTCAGCAATATGGCGATCCAGAGAATGACGATCACGACGAGTCCGCTCAGGGGTGATCTCAAACCGAAGAATGCTACTGACCAAAGCACGTTGAAAATGAGCTGAATGCCGAATATCATGAGCGCGCTCCGGACGAGTGGCGTGTCCGCGCCTTTGCGCCAGACGATGAAGAGGGAAATTCCCATGAGCAGGAACAAGGTGATCCAAACCGGACCGAACAGCCAGTTGGGCGGGCTGAACGCCGGTTTCTTCAGTGAAGCATACCAACCCGGGATCGCCGGTGTTGTGAAAATGGAACCGATGATCCCTGCGAGCTGGCACACGATGATGCTGATGATCAAACGCCAGATATCTGGCAGGTGAAATTTATCCATGTTTATGTCTCCGTTCGTAGATTTTTTTTAGAAAATAACAGAAATATTCTGATCGTATCACGAATACTGATACCGGACAATTATAATGCATGCACAAGTCCTGTCAACAGCAGCGCGCGCCCCTCTTCAGCAAGAGACAACAAGATAGCTTTTATCGGGAGTCTGGTCCAGTTGATCAAATCCGAAATTCTGGGCACGAGATGCGAAGCAATATCAAAGCACTGATATTTAAATGCAAAACAGGGTCTTCGGAGCGCGGCTTGTGCGTGAGTCTATTTGGATATTTTGCCATTATTTTTAACTGCGCGTAACTTAGCAACGAAATACATTATATTGACATGAATTTTATCCTGATTAAACTATTGTGCATGTTACTATTTATGGTCGTGCTTCCTTTTCTTCTGATATGTGCGCACAGAGTGCCTATAGCACGCAATGCGAGGAGTGAACCTAAATTGCCACGCAGGTCGACCAGCCGATGAAAATAGACATAGGTATATATTACGGTCCGATCGATCTTCTGGTCTATCTTGTCCGGAAGAAGGAGGTCGACATCTTTGATATCCCGATTGCCCAGATCGCCGAGGAATATCTTGATTATATCAGGAATATCGAGCGCGGCGATTTTGAGGACGCGGCAGATTTTCTACTCATGGCCGCGATCCTCATCCGGTTGAAGGTGCGTTCTTTGCTGCCACGCACTCCTGAGGACGAGGAAGCGGGCCAGCCGATAACCTTAATGCAGATCGTGGGAGAATTCAAAAAATACAAGGAGATCGCCAAGGCTTTCAGTATCATGGAAGCGGAAAGCAGCATGCAATTCCCCAGGATCGGCAAGGAAGAGCCGCCGCTCGAAGAAGGCGATGTCATGAGCCTGATTCTGGCCTTGCGCGGGCTGAAGCCGGTTGAGGATAAGAGTATTGTTGTTCGCAGACAAGACGTGCCGATCGAAACTATTGTTGAGGAGATCAAAGACATTTTGAAGACATCAGGTAAGATCAATTTTCTTGAATTCCTCAAAGAGAAAAATGATGTTGCGATCGCAGTAGCATATTTCTTCGGCATGCTTGAGATCGTGAAGATAGGTTACGCGCGAGCCGAGCAGAATGAATTGTTTGGTGATATTTTTCTGTATGCCGGTGCGAACATCTAGGAGGGTACGGTAATGAAGACTTATTGGTTGTTGCTTCTTGACTGCGGCAAGGTCGCGAAGCAGTTGCCGCTTGGCAGGGACCGCTCTGTTCTTGGCCGGGCCGAGGACACGGACTTGACTTTGAGTAGCGGCGACGTGTCGCGGCACCACGCTGCGGTCGTTTTCCAGAAGGACAAATACATCATTGAGGATCTGAGCAGTACAAATGGAACCTATGTCAATGGCCGGCTGATAACGCAGCATGCGTTGCGCCCGGGCGATGAGATCACGATCGGCGATCACTCGATACTCTTTGACGACGGAACGAGCAGTCTCTTCAACATCGAAGAGACCGAGGTCAAGCGGAAGGGAAGGGAGACGGATATCATCTCTGATAAATTCACATCGCTGGGCAAGAAGATCGGTAGCAAGTCACTCAGAAAGGAATTCGAAGATATCGAAAAATTCGTGCGCAAAAGCCGACGGCGTCTGGCAACACTTGCGAACGCGGACAAAGTGACAGGGATATTCAACCGTCAGTATTTTGACCGGATCGCGGCTGAGGAGTTCGGCCGAGCAGAGGCGGCCAAGCGCCACTTTTCGATTCTTTTTGTTGACCTCGACCATTTCAAGGAGATCAACGACAACTACGGACACAGGACCGGCGATGATGTTTTACGGGCAGTTGCCTGGTTGATCCAGAAGGCGTGTCGTAATACTGACATTGTGGCACGCTACGGTGGAGAGGAGATCGTCGTCGTATTACCCAACACAGTATCCGCCGATGCACTGAAGATCGGTGAAGAGATCCGTGAGATCGTTGCCAGGCAGACCGAAGAACGGCTGGGTGTTACAGTGACCGTGAGTGTTGGTGCGGCTTCGTATCCTGAGGATGGAGTATCGCTCGCCGCGCTTCTGGAAAAAGCAGACAAGGCACTCTATCAGGCGAAACAAGCTGGTCGGAATCGTGTCTGCAAGTACAATGAGCAAAGAACCTAGATTTGTCGGCAACTATAAGCTGCTTGATGTTATTGGCCACGGCGGTATGGCCAGGGTTTACACGGCAATTCAGATGCCGCTCAACCGCGTTGTCGTCGTCAAAGAAATAAGTAAAAGTTCAGACAGTGAATTCCGCAAACGCTTCAAGAATGAAGCGATGATCACCGCGGCGCTCGATCATCCGAATATCATAGCGATACACGATTATTTCACGGTCGGACAAACAAGTTATCTCGTGATGCAGTATATCGACGGCATTAGTCTTGCTGATGTCATCGAAAATGAAGCGCCGCTGCACCCGGTCACAGCAGGATTGATCGCGCGCGAGATATGTCTTGCCGTAAGCCATGCACACAAGAGTAGTATCATACACCGGGACATCAAGCCCACAAATGTCCTGATCTCGAAACAGGGGCAGTTGAAGATCACCGATTTCGGGGTGGCCAAAGATGCAACGGCACGTGATCTGACGTCGACCGGCACTCTGATCGGGACGCCGTGCTACATGTCGCCCGAACAGGCTTTGGGCAAGCGCCTTTCAGGGCAGTCAGACGTTTTCTCGCTCGGGATTGTGCTTTATGAGATGGTGACCGGGAAGAAGCCCTTCTGGGGCGAGACGGCGGAGGAGATCACGGTCAAGATCGCCCGCGGCAGGTACAAATCACCGTTCCTGATCGATCCGCATCACAGCTACCGACTGGCACGCATCATAAACAAGGCGCTCAAGAAGAATCTCAATCGTAGATACGAAAGCGTCGCCCGAATGTGTAGTGATATCGAAAATTTCGTCGGTTGGAAGAATCTTGCCCATGGTCCACAAGAATTTAGCCGGCTCGTCACAAGTATAGAACTCAAAAAGCAGACAACCACCGTTGTCCGAAAGATGAAAAAGGATAAGAAGAAAAAAGGGCGGCGCATAAGTCTCTTCGGTCTCTATGTTCTGTTGATCGTGGTGGTCGCGACTTTTATCCTCGTACTTTTCCGTCTGCTGTTCAGGCAGTAACAGCAAGAACTGCATGTAATGGTGCTGATACTATTTTTGCTACAGTATGCGCCCGAAGATTCCAATGCCCAGTACCTGTTGGACAAACAGCTCGCCCACTACTGGTCCGCATGGGATGTCCGATTTGATTCGGCAAGCAACGTAATACGTACATCACAGGGCTGCCTGGATTTCTGGCACTGGTACATTGATCTGGAAACCAGGGTTGAGGCAGATCTTGCATCCTGGCTAGGCGTGAGGTACCGTAACCGCTACGTTGGTGATTACGGAAGGCATATTTCCAATCATCATTTCGAACCATACTTCAGGATACGAGACGATATACGCTTTTTGTTCACGGTAGCGCCGCACTACTACAAGGGTGAAGATGAGATGGGGATCGGTTTTTTTCTGGGTGAAGACTATATTAATAACCTTGAAACATTTCTCATTGTTGAAGATTTCGACCGCAATTACTCGTACAAAAACACCCCGGATGGTCCGGACAAGGTGACCTACCAGACATTCCCGGTCAAGTGGCAGGTAAGAGCGAAGCGCTACTGGCGGGGTGGCCATATAGCATTCAATTTCGAGTTGACCAACCGGTATACCTTAAGGTCGACCGAGCGGGAATTCACATATCCACCTTATTTTTATGAAGAAGGTCTGCGCAGATCTTTGTATACACGTGTCTGGCAGGACATAGGCAGGTTACGTTGTGGCCTGATCTGTGACCTTTATAGTTCTGAATTCTATCATATTGATACGAGCCACGCCCAAAATGATGACGTTTTTGAAATAATCATCGAACCAATGTTTGCGTACAGTATCAGCAATAAGTGGCGGCCAACACTCTATTTCACATATAACTATAAGACAGAAGATGATTCACTACATTTTTTTCCTTCAGGTATTGATAGTGTCGTCGATTATCAACGAGATATATACGCATACCTGCTCAATATGGAATTTCATCCGGGTGGCGGTTTTATTTGGCATTTTGGAATGCAGCAGCAATTCTATGTGAATAATCTGGGCCGCTCTTTCAACGAACGGCGCTTCACGCTCGGGGTTGAGTACCGCTATAAAAACATATGGTTATATGTTGTCGAGGCAATGGAGGGTGATTTCCCAATGCCTAACTGGCTCCACAACCGCACCTACGTGCAGTTGATGCTAGCGTTTTAACATGCATTTTGTCTATTCCCCATTGTACAAAGCAGACATCGGCCTTCACGTTTTCCCCACCCAGAAGTATGAATTGATCTTGAGGAAATTACGTGCCGAGGGCTTGATCAATGATAGCAATGTGCTGCCTCCCAAGCGGCCATCGAACGAAGAGCTGCTCAAGATCATCACTCCAGAGTACCTTGACGATCTGCTTAACCTGCGTACGACCGCGCGTACTTTCCCGTCGGAGATGCCAGTAAACAAAGACATTATTGATGCCCAGATGTTATGTTGCGGCGGTTCCTTTCTTGCGGCACAGACGGCATTAAAAGAGGGTGCATGCTATCACATCGGTGGCGGGTTCCATCACGCGTTTCCAGAGCACGCTGAAGGGTTCTGCTACCTCAATGATGTTGTCTTTGGTGCGGTAATGATGCTCGAACAGGGTGTGAAGAAGGTTGCGGTCATGGACTGCGATCTGCATCAGGGGAATGGTACTGCGAAATTCTTTGAGAATGAAGAGCGTGTCTTCACATTCTCCATGCATCAGGAGCATCTCTACCCTGTGAAGCAGAGATCCCGTCTGGATATCGGTCTTGATAATGGTGTGCATGATGAGGAGTATCTTGATAAATTAGAGAGTGCAGTAAAAATCATCTATCGAGAATTTGCTCCTCAGTGTGTGATATACCTTGCCGGTGCCGATCCCTACATTTTTGACCAGCTGGGCAGTCTTGATTTAACTATCGAGGGTTTGAGAAAAAGAGACGAACTGGTAATAAAAGGCGCGCGCGAGAAGAACATACCGGTCTCAGTAGTACTGGGTGGCGGCTATGCTGAGGATGTTGACGATACGGTGGAGATACACTGCAATACAGCGCGAGTACTGAATGACTACTCGACATGGAGACAGGGATGAACGAGCTCCGAACTCCGAGCTCAGGATGCAGGCTAGATCAGTAAGTAGTATGTACTATGTAGTAGGCAGAAATAACTGTGAGAAATTTTGAATTAAGAAAAGCGAATTGCGGAAAACACAAATGCAAACTAAGCCGGGAATCGGATGACTCAATGACATAATGACTTTGCCTGTAGGCTAACGTATGACATAGTGACCTAGTGATTGAATTCGTTTAATGACTATCACTCTAATCTTATTGTTATATCATCGTTATCGATGGGTGCGTAGCACCCAATTACATAATTACCTAATAACGCAATTACTGCATGTTGCTTCGCAGCATGTGGGGAGGTTCTATGCTGATAGGTTTACTATTCCTGGTCATGGTGGGGGAGAGTGACGTGACTAAGTTGCCTTCTCCGGATTTCACTAATGCATCGATTGAAGCATGCATGGAAAAGCGGCGTTCAGTACGCGGTTACAAGGACAAGGATCTGTCATTACAGCAGATATCAAATATCCTCTGGGCTGCACAGGGTATCACCGAAGGAAGGAATGAATTTCGAACTGCGCCCTCGGCAGGCGCGACGTTCCCGCTGGAGGTGTTTGTCGCAAAAAAGGACGGTCTATACCGCTACGTACCAGCTTCCCATGCACTCAAGCTGGAAAAAGCTAAAGACATAAGGAAGGATATTGCGAAGGCGGCGCTGGGTCAGGGGTTCATCTCTGATGCAGGTCTGGTCGTTATCATAACCGCTCTATTCGAACGCACAGCAGGACGCTATGGGGGGCGGGCCGCAAGGTATGTGCACATGGAAGCCGGACATTGCGCTCAGAACATACACCTTGAGGCAGTAGCGCTGGGTTTAGGCTCAGTACCGGTCGGTGCATTTCGGGATGATGAACTGAGCAGATCGCTGAACCTGAAGGACGAGGAACCATTGTACATAATACCGGTTGGATATGCGAGATGATTTGCTTCATCAAATTCTAAGCGCGAAATCTGAAATACGAAACACTCTCAAAACCCCGAATTCTAAACTCGAAATACACCTCAAGACGCGGTGATCTTATGTTAATGCCAAAGGTTCTACTGGTACGTCTGTTTGTGACTGACATAATGACCCAATGACCTGATATTTATGCTTTGTCGTGTATCATGGATGCGTTTATGGCAGGTTTTCCTGTTTTGAGAATTTGAATTTCGGTTTTAGAGTTTAGGATTTAATGCAGCAAAGCTGTATCTTGACATTTCCACATTACTCTCTTATAATGCCTTATAGATAGCATATTGCCAATACTTGAAGGAGGTTAGGGTGAGATTTGTGCTAGTTCTTGCTTTGTTATTCAGTATCGTGGCCGCCGGAGATCTTGATCTGGTGAGGATCGATGTCTCGAACAAAGCGGAGGTCAAACAACTCGATCGTATGGGTGTGATCATCAATCAGGTCAGTTCGGATCACGTGGTCGCCGAGATAGAAGAGAATATGTATCAATCTTTATCAGTTAGAGGATTCAAGGTCAGATTATTGCAGAAGAATATTAGCGAAGTGTACAGACAGAACAGCATGATGAAGACGTCCAGAGGGCAGTATCTGACGTATACGCAATATGTAGATTCGATGATCGCACTGGCAACGGATCATCCAGATATATGTCATTTAGATACGCTTGGTTATAGTCACCAGAACCGGCTTCTTCTGGCGATGAAGATCTCTGATAATGCCGACGCTGATGAGGATGAGCCTCCCTTGCACTTTGAGGGTAATATCCATGGCGATGAAAAAATAGGCTGGGCGGTCAATTTCTGTATGCTCAGTTACCTGGTTGAAAATTACTCTACCGATACGTTGGTACAACGTTTGGTAGATACCCGGGAGATCTGGATAGCTCCGCTGGTGAATCCGGACGGCTACGTTGCCAGTGAACGGTATAACGCTAACAACGTAGACCTGAACCGTAACTGGGGGTTGATGTGGGGAGATGAATATGCATGTGGTACTGATTTCTTCAGCGAAAACGAATCCTGGAAATTCGTTGAGCATTTCTGGCGGTATCCTTTTGTGAGTTATGCGTCATATCATGCGGGTACAATGTATCTTTCCGAGCCATGGTCCTATACTACATATTTAGCTCCACCTGAACAGAATCTGATCCGGCACTGGTCCATAGGCTATAATTCATTTACTGGCTACCCTTATGGGCAGGGTTCAATGGGTATGTATCCGATAAATGGCGCCAGTAAAGATTTCACGTACGGTTGCGGTGGTGAGATCAGTTGGTCCATCGAAGTATGCGATATAAAGACACCCCACCCTGATTCTATTGATGTTGTTTTTACGCGCGACCGGCCGGCCATGATGCAATTAATGCACAGGGCAGGACAAGGTATTCATGGTGTTGTGACTGATTCGGTCATGGGTAATCCAGGGCCACCGATACGTGCTTTGATCTATGTTACACCAGCCAATTATCCGAGCTACTCCAGCGAGGCACTCGGTGATTTTCACCGTTTCTACCTGCCCGGCACATACGATGTTACAGTCATGGCACCTAGATACGAACCAAAGACGATTACCGGCGTTGTTGTGCCGTCCAATACGCAGGATTCTTCAGTCTTCCTGGATATCCGGCTCGTACCAAACCTTAATTTACCTGTATATGCAACCGAAGTAATGGGCACCAGGTATGTCAGTACGAGTAGCAACCTGACGTATCCGGCTTGGGCACTTGGACCGCATGGCGATCAATCATTCAGAGTTGATGCTTCGAAGTGGATCGTACTACATTTTTCATATCCGATCTATGATGGGCAGGGTAATGACTTGTTTGTCTACAGATCCTCTGGTTCTGGCACGGCTACGGTTAAGGTCAGTAATGACTGGCGTGGTTCATGGCAGACCGTGGGTACGGCAAACAGTGCGGTTAGCGGATTTGACATTAGCAGCACTGGCCTGGAATCGGCATCGTATGTGCGTATCGAAGCGGCCAGTCAGTTCATGTTAGATGCAGTAGAGGCAACGCAGCCAGGAACGGGTATTACTGATAATGAGCGGCGGGCTGATCTGGGTGAAATGAGTTTCAGTGTTTCGCCGACACTCCTGAAAAGAGGGGGCAGACTAGTTTTAAATAACCCGAATCTGCAGGCGATAGAAGTCAAGTTCTTCAATCTTATCGGGCAGGAGGTCGACAAACGGACTATCAAACCGGGTGACAATGAGGTTGTTGTTTCTAATCTCCCGGCGGGAATATATTTCTTGAGAGCGACCGGGTACAGTGCGGTACGCGGTATTGTACTGATTGACTGATCTGGGTTTCATATAAGAATAAAAAGCTAATGAGAAAAGATTTCAGGATTGAGGGCGACCGTGCGGCGCTGCTCGTCGTAGACATGCAGCGCCATTTTTGCGACAAGAGCAGCAGTTTTTTCGTGCCCGGGTCAGATGAGCTGGGTATTAGACTCAAGGCTCTGGTTGATGTTTTCGGCAAGAACAAACGTCCGATAATTTTTACACGCCATATTGATTCAGACGAAGAAGGCAATCTCATGCTGCGCTGGTGGAGCGAAAAAATCAAAGAGGAAGATCCTGCGAGTGAGATCATTGATGTCCTCGAAGCCAGCAGGGGTACCACTGTTATTAAACATCAATATGATGGTTTTCTCAATACGGAGTTAGAAGAAATTCTGAGAAAAAAAGGCGTGCGACAGGTAGTGATTTGTGGCGTCCTGACGAATTTATGCTGCGAGACAACTGCGCGCAGTGCCTTTATGAGGGGTTTCGAAGTGTATTTTGTGAAAGACGGCACGGCCACCTTCAATGAAGAGATGCATGAAGCAGCGCTGTTGAATCTCTCCTATGGTTTTGCCATTCTCACTAATATTGACGATGTTATCAGGAGTATCGGTCAGAAATGAAAATAGAGAACATACTCAAGGCGCTCGAAAAGGAGAAGGTGAATTACGCGATCATCGGAGGAGTTGCAGTAGTGCTTTACGGGTACGTAAGGTTCACAAAAGATATCGACCTCCTTATCGATCTGTCCGAGGATAATGTCCGGCGTTTCATCAAAGTACTTGCGGCGTTGAACTTTCAGCCTGGTGTGCCTATTGACCCTTTAGATATGTCCAAGCATGAGAAGAGGGAAGAGTGGATCAAGGAAAAGAACGTCAAGGTGATCACGTTTTATAACCCGAAGTCGCAATTACTGCAGATAGACGTGCTGATCACCAAAGATCTGGCCGATATGAAGACAACGCGAAAGAAGATCGACAGTTTTGAAATTTCGATCGTTGACTATGATGACCTTCTGCATATGAAGAAAGAAACGGCTCGGCCAACCGACCTCATCGACATCGAAAAGCTGGAAGCATTGCGGAAGCTCACATAATGGCTATGCGTCTCTCAGACCAAATTATTGTATTTTCTTATCTCTGTAATCTTTTATTTTATCGCTGTAATCATTCTTTTTATGAACACTAAAGATTGTCTCTGCAGCCTCGAGCTCTTGCGCGATTTTGTGGCGAAATTCGTACCGCTGCCTGTCTATATGAAGAATCTCGTGATCGATCAGATCGAAACTTCCAATTGCAGGCTTTGGGCATTACGCGAGAGTTTGCACATGGACGAAGCCAGTTTTGCTGCCTTTTTCGATATGGCCGTCGAGCAGTATCACCAGTATGAAATAACCGGCACGAAAGTACCGGCCGAATTTTTGCAGAATGTATCCAGTAGATTTACAATACCTGTTGAATGGTTGCTCTGTGAATTTCCGATGCTCCCCATACCCAGGCCAGAACCAGCAAACAGTCAATGAGAATATTGGTTACCGGAGTTGCTGGTTTTATCGGTTCCCACCTGGCCGAGCGGTTGATAGTTCAAGGGCATAAAGTCACCGGTGTCGATTGTTTTACTGACTACTATGCCCGTGAGATCAAGGAAGCGAATATCAAGAAACTCCGCTCAGAAAGTGGGTTTGATTTTCATGATGCCGATATCCTTGAGATCGATCTGGACACAGTATTGCCGAACATTGACGTTGTATATCACGAGGCAGCACAGGCTGGCGTCCGCGCGAGCTGGGGCGGTAATTTCAGGATCTATACCGAGAATAATGTACGCGCAACGCAAAGACTCCTAGAGGCGGCAAAGACTGCCCGGCTCAAAAAATTCGTTTTTGCCTCGTCGTCATCAGTATATGGTGATGCGGAATCTTATCCGACCCACGAAGAAATGAAACCCATGCCGGTTTCGCCCTACGGTGTGACCAAACTGGCGGCCGAGCATTTGTGCTATCTCTATTTTAAGAACTACGGTATCCCGACGGTTAGTCTTCGCTATTTCACGGTCTATGGACCGAGGCAGCGTCCTGATATGGGGTTCCACAAATTCATCAAAGCTGTGCTGCACGGCGAGGAAATCACGATTTTCGGGGACGGTGAGCAGACCAGGGATTTTACGTATGTCGACGACATTGTTGATGCTAATATCTCTGCGATGACCAATAAGATAGTGGGCGAGGTTCTTAATATTGGTGGTGGTTCCAGGATCACGGTGAACGATACAATAGGAATAATTGAACGTGTTTGCGGCAAGAAGGCGACGAAAAAGCACATCGAAAAGCAGAAGGGCGATGTAGTTCATACCGCAGCTGACATTTCAAAAGCCCGAAAGCTAATTGGCTACGAACCAAAATACGATCTGGAAAAAGGGATAGCCAACCAGGTAGACTGGCAACACCGGCTGTACGCTTCACGCTAGACGCTCTCTTCTTGATATTCTGATTCCCTGATACGCTAATGTAGGTTTCCGCTCCTTGCATCTGTGTAATCTGATTCTTTTATCATTGGAATCAATGTGCGAAGCACACGCTTTTCGAAATTCGCAAAATTATCATGTATCCTGTATCGTGCATCTTCTATCATGGTCGGGCATTGTTTTATGAATCAAACAACTACAAGCGTCGCTATATTTAATTACATAATAACACAATTACACAATAACTAATCTAGCGAATGACCTAATGACTGTTTGATATCGTGAATTATGTATCATGGATCTTTCTTTACGCATCATTGTAATCGAAGGCGAAGCATTGTATTGACAATCAATGCTTCGCCTCTATAATGTCCCATGAAGGGTCGATATGACGTTGTAGTAATCGGCGCGGGGCCAATTGGTTCATATACCGCGTATCAATTAGCTGATAAAGGATTCAAAGTCTGTCTCGTTGATGCAAAAGAGAAGATCGGTGAGAACGTGCTATGTGCTGGAGTCATCAGTAAAGCGGCCTTTAAACGTTATGATCTTCCGAGTGAGTCAATTGTCGCGCGTATAGACTCGATCTCCTTCTTTTCTCCTTTTGGCCAGCGGTTGGAATACGAACCCCAGGATGTCTTTGCCTATGTCGTGGATCGTGACTTATTTGACAGGAAGTTGTTCCTTCAAGCCAAACGATTTGGTGTTGATATTATAATGAAACAGAAGGTTGTTGATATCACCGGTGCGGCATACTTCTATTCAGTCAAAACGGACGGCAAGAACATTAGCACGAAGGCAGTCGTGATCGCAACTGGCGGTGATTATCAGTTACAGAACAAGGTCGGTCTGGGCACTGCGCCCCATTATCTGTACGGTTCGCAGGTTGAGTTGCCAGTACCTTCGGCGCGGGATAAGATCGAGATCCATATCGGAAGGGATTTTGCACCGGGGTCCTTTGGGTGGGTCATTCCTTACCACGAGAACACTTCAAAGATCGGCGTCATCCTGGCCCAGAAGGGTAAGACATGGCTTAAGAAATTCGTTGATCAGCGGCTGGGTGAAACATCAAAGACTGATATCAAGGAAATTGGCATCAAACCGATCGTCTATGGCACGATCGAGAAAAGCACAAATGGCTGTATCCTTGCAGTTGGCGAAGCCGCAGGCCAGGTAAAGACAACGACGGGTGGTGGTATCTTCTATGGTTTACTTTGTTCTGAGATTGCAGTTGATAAACTGACGAAAACCTTGCGCGATGGATATAGCCTGAGTGATTACGAGATAACCTGGCGCAGTTCTCTCACACCCGAGCTTGATATAGGTATGAATCTGCGCTCGATCTCTGCAAAATTAAGCGATCAGGACATTGAAAATCTATTCAGCTTTGTAAAGCAAAACAAGTTTTGGGTAGAATTATTGGTACCGCGTATAAACTTCGACTATCACTCAAATTTTATTTTTTACTGCCTCAAAAGCTTCGGACAACTACTAGGAATACGAAACTCGAAATAGACATACGTCTACACACTATCGCTGTAACTTTTCCTTAATTGCCTACGTGTTATCATAATAGGATAAGATCAGAAGATCAGGTACCAGCGGGCAGGATATCGGCACACCAGGGGATCAGGGAGAGATTAGGTAGCTGGGTTTGATCGATCATGTGTCTGGCAGAAGGCGCATGAGCTGATGCTGGAGGTGCATAAGATTTGCAGAAGCCTGCGACGTCATGAGAGATTTAAATTGAGGGATCAGCTGGAACGATCGTCATCATCCGTTGCTGACAACATTGCCGAAGGGTATTCCAGCTATTATTACCAGGAGAAAATCAAGGGATTCAATACAGCGCGAAAAGAAGGTGGCGAGACACAGAATCACATTCGAAGTCTCCAAGGAAAACGGTATATAACCCGGAAGATTGCCGATGACATAGTGGGCAAGTATGAGGAGGTGCTTATGGGTATTAACGGCTATATCAACTGGATTCGGAGAAAACGCGGTTCTAGCAAGTGGACCAAATTACTCTATCTTTTCGCCGACATGTAGCTATATCATTTTCTCTATGTCGGTCATTTATTCTTACCTGGTACTCTGGTAGTCTGGTAATCTGCCTTCTGATCCTCTGATTTCCTGATATCCTGCGGTGTTTGTAGCGTGGAGTGAGTTGACTTCAGCCTATTAGTGGTTATAATGTAGTCGTGAATAGGTATGAGGTGATAGTCATCGGTGCCGGTCCGGGCGGTTATCCGTGCGCGATCCGGCTAGGGCAGTTATATAAAAAAGTCCTGGTCGTTGAATCAAAATTGCTCGGTGGTTTGTGTCTTAACTGGGGTTGCATACCTACTAAAGCTCTCAGTTATGCAGCTGAATTGGTCGATAGTTTCGAGAAGGCAAAGCGTATGGGATTTGATATCAGTGTGAATGGCTGCGACCTGGGCAAACTCCGCAATTGGAAAGAGAATGTCGTAAAGCGTCTGAGAACTGGTATTGAGTATTTGTTCAAAGCCAGTGGTGTTGAGTGGAAGCAGGGAAAGGCACGTATCGTTTCTGACCACGTGGTGGAGGTCGAGTATGAAGGTACAAAAGAAAGCTATGAGGCGGATAACATCGTGATCGCAACCGGTACTGAAGTAATTGCTCTGCCTGGTTTGGAATTCGACCATAAATATATCATCGATACGGACGATGCCTTGGAGATAGCTGACATTCCCAGGAATTTGTTGATTGTGGGTGCTGGTGCGTCCGGTCTGGAAATGGCTACGATCTACTCACGCATGGGCAGTAATGTTGCGGTGGTCGAGATCATGGACCAGATTCTGCCTGGCATGGAAAGTGAATTGTGCGAACATCTGCACAAGATCATGAAAAAATCAGGTATCGATATCCTGGTAAATTCACAGGTTAAGGGTTATATAAAACAAGAAGACGGGCTTCAGGTTTCTATTGATACGGATGGCAGTAGGGTCGAAAAGACCTATAACAAAATAATGGTAACTGTCGGCAGAAGGCCTGTTCCTGCGTCGTTTCAGAACATTGAATTGGAGGTTGACAAGAAGGGATATCTGGTCGTTGACAATTCTTTGCGGACAAGCCAGAGACACATCTATGCCATTGGCGATATCGTAGGCCCCCCTCTGCTCGCCCACAAAGCGACTAAACAGGGTGTAGTCGTTGCCGAGATGATCGCTGGGCTGAAGGACAAATATGAGATAACTGCTGTGCCTTCATGTGTTTTCACGATTCCTCCTTTGTCTTCTGTCGGTTTGACTGAAAAACAAGCTATTGAACAAGGGCACAGAGTAGTTGTTGGCCGGTTTCCATACCGTGCTTCAGGTAAGGCCGTGTCCATGGGGGAGACCGAGGGTTTAGTCAAAGTTGTAGGCGCAGAAAATGGCGAGTTGCTGGGTGTGCATATTCTTGGAGCTGAATCTCCGAATCTCATTGGAGAAGCGATCCTCGCGATCGATAAGGGCATGAAGGTAGCAGATATAGCAGAATCGATCCACCCTCATCCTACGCTCACTGAGATGATGCAGGAAGCCGCTGAAAATTTCTATAAAAGAGCCATACACACAGCAAACAAGTAGCATGTATGAAAGGCAGTTAATATGCTAACTGAAAAAATTACACTCAATCAACTTTTCCTGGCACTAGGTTTTATTGTCGGGGGTTTTTTGCTTGGAGTAATAGTCGAGCGCGTGATTTTTCATCGTTTAAAGAGATTTGCCAGACGGACAAGCTGGGAAGGGGATGAGATCATCTTTGGTTCGCTAAAAGGTGTTGCGATAATTTGGCTCACATTAGCAGGCATCTATTCTGCCTTTGCCATTCTTCCGATGAAGCCCGTAGTTGATAGTGTGATGGGAAAAGTAACACTTGTGGTTGCCTTCTTGTCGGCGACGGTGGTTCTTTCTAAGACTGTTGTTGGTTTTATGGGTCTACACAGGAGAAAGGCTGCAGGTGGAATGCCTTCAGCATCGCTTTTCACAAATATAATCGGGGTTTTGATTTTAGCCATTGGCATGCTGTTTATTCTGCAATCCCTGGGTGTTTCGATCACGGCGCTCTTAACTGCTTTAGGCATCGGAGGTCTTGCGGTCGCGCTTGCGCTTCAACCAACGTTATCGAATCTATTCGCCGGATTGCAGATCATAATGTCCAAACAGATGGAACCTGGTGACTGGGTAGAACTTGATACTGGAGCAAAAGGATTTGTGGTTGATATATCCTGGCGTAATACGACAATCCAGGAACTGCCCAATAATCTAATAATAATACCGAATGCAAAACTTGCGGATTCGATCATAACCAACTTCAGCCGGCCGCAGAAACAAATGTCAGTGGTGATCGAAGTTGGTGTTAGCTATGATAGCGACCTTGGCAAGGTTGAGAAAGTGACAAGGGAAGTTGCAAAACAAGTAGTTACTGAGGTGCAGGGTGGTGCATCTGATTTTGAACCTCTTGTCCGGTTTCACACGTTCGGTGATTTCAGTATACAATTTTCTGTGATCATGCGGGTTAAGGAATTCGTGAATAAGTACCTGGTGTGCCACGAGTTCATTAAGGCGCTGCATAAACGATACAAAGATGAAGGTATCGTAATCCCCTTCCCGATCCGCACCGTGCACATGAAGCCTACCGAGATTGACAAGGCATCGTAATAATCAAGAATATTTCATACCCTGAACATCCTTCTCTGCAACGTACTCTTCGTACGGAGCTTATCAGAGCATCAGGACACCAGGAAGCAGAATACCAGGGCATCAGGCTACCGGATCACAAATCGTCTGTCTATTCCTGATATTCTGGTATTCGTGTATTCTGCTTGCTAATGCTCTGATGCCCTAATCCTCGATATTTTGTATCTGGTATCGTGAATCATGGATCTCGTATCGAGGTTCATTAGTATTGACATGCTGCGCTTTTTTACTATAATTAAGCCTCATTTGCCGGAATGTCGCCCTATTTCTGCAAAATTATCCGGTATTTCATGAATTTTGGTGCTATGTGGTCAGGGCACAAGCACTGACCATAGCGGTAGCCAAAGCTGTTTATATTCAAGTTAATACTCTGTAATCATTCATTGATCGGGGAGGAGCAATGAAGAAGCTTCTGATATTCACTCTTATTGTAGCCATACCATTAGTTGCAGATTTTAAGCGAACCTCGGGGCTGATCGACATTCCAACCACGAGGATACTACCTCATTTTGGCTATCGTATTGGAGCGGATTTTACTGCCCAATTGGGCCCCGGTGAGTATGACCAGGTTTTTGAGGAAAATCTGCATGCATCTCTAGGATTAGGGAATTTCTTAGAGATCTATTTTGATATGTACACAATCATTGAGGATTGGACAATGGCCGGCGGTTTTTGCCACAGGTTGTACGGGTCTGACAAATTCGGTATTGCTTGGGGTATTCACAGTTTCTCGTCGCTTTCAGATATGTCAGAGATCGGGCAAACAGTAGAAGCGGGTTGGTACGACGATCAATTATATCAGCAGGACGATTACGATAAACCGTATGAGCGGTTTTCTGGCTTTGTTGTATCAACGTATGCCTTGTCCAAGAAAATTGATGTCAGCCTTGGGTTTGGACGTGGCAGATATGTTGGTTATGGGTCTGTTTCCAAATATCTTAATTCCAATTTTTACCGCGAGGAAGGAGGAGATTGGGGCATCGGCATATTTTGCGGATTAGAGTATAAATTGACTGATAGAACATCGTTCATGATCGAAGGTGACGGTAGGGATGTGAATGCCGGCATACTATTCCAACCTTTGCCCTGGGAATTTGGTTTTGCGATAACCAAGATGGAGTACTTTCCTAACTGGGATGAGTACCGCCCAAGAGTTGCATTTTCGGCGTCGTACAAGAAAATTCCAAAAAAGCCAGGTCCCGGTATAATTGCCGGAACAGTCTATGATACGAAGGGTAACGCACTGGTCGCAGGAGTGAGGACGTCTGATGATAAGATACCATTTGTACTGACCGAGCAGGAGTTCGGTTCCTACAAGTTCATGGATGTCAAGCCGGCGTTGTACGAAGTGGCGGCGTCAGCTGATGGATATAGAACGGAGAAGAAGAAAGTTGAAGCATTATCAGAAGAAACAGTGTACTGTGACTTCATACTCGAGAAGCTTATCGGTGGTATTATCGGGAAGGTGGTTGATGCGAAAACCGATGAACCCCTTGTCGCCCAGGTAGCTGTCGAGGAAACCGATCTATCGGCCGAATCCAATAGTGACGGTGGCTTTGCTTTCGCCGAACTCGACCCGGATGATTATGCCGTGGCTGCCAAAGCGACCGGCTATATTCCAGGCAGCGCTTCAGCTACGGTAGAATCTGGTAAGACCGCCGACGTGTTGATCAAATTGATTCCTATTTCATTCGAGCTGCAAGGGATACAGTTTGACTTTGACAAAGCCACATTGAGGGCACAATCATTCCCGATCTTGGATGCGGCTGCAGAGAAGTTACGAGAATATCCTGATGTACGCATTGAGATCCAGGGTCATACGTGTTGGATGGGTTCTGATGAATACAACCTGGGGCTGTCCAAAGCGCGGGCCAATTCTGTGCTGGAATACCTCGTCACCAAGCAAAATATAGACCGTGCACGACTCGTTGCTGAGGGTTACGGTGAAAGCCAGCCGATTGCGACAAACGAGACCCGCGAAGGACGAGAACGGAACAGACGGGTGGAATTTGTGATACTAAAATGACATTAAAAGCGGAATTCCAAAAGCGAAAAGCGGAAACCAAAAATTAATACGGGCAGGGAAGAGTTAGAAAAGAGGACAAAGGAGTTCGCAATACGGATAATCCGATTTGTTGCCAGTTTGCCTAAGAACCGAATTACTGATGTGTTAGGTTATCAATTATTGAGATCTGGTACTTCTGTAGGAGCTAACTACCGCGAGGCAAATCGAGCAGCTTCCCGCAAGGATTTCACACACAAGATAAACATCGTGGAAAAGGAATGCAGTGAATCCAATTACTGGCTCGAATTGTTTGATGCAGAAGACTTAGGTGATAGAGCAGAACGTAGGTGGCTGTTGAATGAGTCCTATGAGCTTCTGGCTATTTTCACTTCCATTGGCAAGAAGTCGAAAATCAAGAAGTGATGACTACGTTACAGATGTCGAAGCGTTGCATTTCTTGTTTTTATTCTTTTGTTGGGATTCTTTTTGTCGCTTTACGAATTTCGAACTCCGAAGTCGCTTTTCGTAGTGTTTTCGCTTTCCGAATTCCGAACTTCGAAATTGCTTTTCGTGGTGTTTCCGCTTTTCGAAATTCGAAATTCGATTTCCGTGTTAGTGGTACTTGAGGTCATAAATTTCGAGGAAAAGGCGTTCATGAATCCTATAACGTTCAACGAGCTAAACGATGTTTTTAACGATATTAACCCTAATAACGCTCTAAACGCTCCTAACGATGGGAGTTAGCTTTTTAGTAGGAGGTTGTATATGAGGAAATTCATTTCATTGCTTTGTCTCTTTTCATTCATCTTCGCCACCAATTTGGAAATGCTGAGTGGTCTAGTAGTACAGACACGTACTGGCGAGGATACGTATCGCATCGAACCCGGGGATTTGCTTGAGATTGTGATCCTCGGTGAAGAAGAATTAGCCCGGACACTCATGGTTATGCATAATGGTACAATATCATTTCCTCTAGTAGGTGAGGTGAAGGTAGCCGGGTTAACTACTGATCAAGCATCATCTGTCCTTGCGCAGAGGCTAGAGAATTACTTTGTCCATCCGGTTGTTTCGATCATTCTGCAGAGTCCGACCCTGCCATACGTTTCTGTCTTCGGTGAGGTCGCCAGGCAGGGCGCAGTTGAATATCAACGAGGTTTGAGGATCACCGACTACATAGCTCTTGCTGGAGGTCCATCTTCCAGCGCTAATCTAGGTAACGTGCGTGTTGTCAGATTCCAAATGGGCGGTGTTGCCGCAAAGAACGTTCACACGATAAACGTGGCTAAGATCCTGCGCGAAGGTGATATTACCTATAACTACGAACTCAAATCAGGCGACTGGATCTACGTACCACGTAGATTTACGATCAACTGGGGCACGGTCATCTCTACACTAACGCTCGCCGTCGCGGTTCTTAATCTTTATATCACTTATGACAGACTACCGAAGTGAGCATTTGGTGAGTATGAAATAAAGACCATGTTACAGGGAGACAAAGACCAAGCGAGATTAAGATTGCACGCCATTGATATTTGGGAATGTACCAGTAGATTTGCTGCACAACATCTATCGTTGATGGTGGAGGATAGAGCATATCAATGAGAG
>WOR8_10001374_pt1 | contig 24682 bp, 18 predicted proteins | sample DeeMarSeWOR38_10_FD_19890 | JGI IMG/M metagenome (IMG submission 19890) | reverse complement strand
ATGATTTTGCATCCACTATCGGGATTGGTGCAGTTGTGGGTACAAAATTTACCTGGCCGGGGGGCAGCCCCACGAACTCCAAATACCTGCTAACGCCTGAAAAAGAAGTCGTATGGAAAAAATGGGTCGGTATATATGAACAATATCGTCTGGCCGAGGGGGAATATCTGGGTGATCTGTATGATCTTGGTTTTGATCGTCCGGAAGCTCATGTAATACGCCGGGGTGACGTATATTTCTATGCCTTTTATGCTGACGAATACGACGGTGAAATAGAGCTGCGGGGTTTACCGTCGGGACAGTATCGCATTGTAAATTATGAAGAGGAGATTCCGCTGGCGGAAATAGACGCAAAACATCCAAATCTATCCGTAAACTTCCGTCACCACTTATTGTTAATTGCCGAAAAGACAAAATGAGTTTCCAATGCAGTCTGATAAAGGTAAGGATCCTGCTGGCCGGTTTTTCCCGAATTTTTACACAAAATTCCACAGACGGGATAACGGGGAATATTATTTGGTCCGGAAATTTATTAATTGAACCCGTGACTCAGTATCATATGCTGCGCATGGTTTTATCTTCACAGGAAACAAAATTCCGCAGGCATATTATACCTCTGAATCAATTCAACCGGAGGTTTACCAGACAATTAATAATATGCGATTTCATCAGGTGAGTGCGTTTAATATTCGCCGGAGGATCTATGTACTTTGATTGGATCACATGGAGCATTTGGTTTATTGGACTGATAATACTGGTCATCTGGATTTATGTTCCATACAAGGAATTTAAAAAAATATGGACAGACCGGAAGAAAAAAACAGAGCAGGCGTAAACTGGAGGAATGACCTTTGGCCCTGGTTGATATTCTTATTGTATTGATCTTCCTGATCATCACGTTTCTGGTTGGATCGTTTTTTTATAAATGGGTTGGTGAACCCGATGATTTTTATGTTGCCGGCAGGCGCCTGACGCCATTCATTCTTGCCGCTGTAATTACGGCCACAAATGTGAATTTGTACAGCTTTGTCGGACAGGCGGGGATCGCCTATCAGCATGGCATTTCGATCCTGTGGCAAACCTGGACAGGAAATATGGCGCTGGTGTTTTCAGGGCTTTTTATTATTCCGATCATGCGCCGGTTACGGATCCGGACAATCCCGGAGTTTCTTGAAATGCGCTACAGTAAAGGAGTGCGTACGCTGGTCGGAGTTCTGTGGGTTTTCCGGTTGTCCTTCTGGTTGGGGGTTGTTCTGTATACGGCTGTGGTTGCCGCTCAGGCGATAACCGGGATTGATTCATACACTTTCTGGATATTTGTCTTTGCCGTAGTGGCGATTATTTATACTATGCTGGGAGGCATGTGGTCTGTTGCCTTTACCGATGTTATGCAGTTTATATTCATGCTGGGCGGTGCTCTCATCGTTTTGCCTTTATCGATGGCCGCTGTCGGCTGGATGCCGGGACTGGTAGAGAAATTACCCGAATTCAGTATGCAACTTGTTCGTGAATCGGGGACCTATAACTGGAAGTTCATCCTGGCTATTTTTCTTCTCGGAATTGAGTGGGCCAGTGTCGATCAGGGGCTGTTGCAGCGCGCATTCGGGGCAGAAAGTACAAGGACTGTGGCAAAGGGTCTTGTTTTAGCTGGCATCATTACTACGCCTTTTGCACTGCTCTGGAACCTCCCAGGGATGGCTGCCAGTGTACTCTATCCAGGTCTTGAAAATCCCGATCAGGCCATACCAATGTTGCTCTCCAATTTATTACCGCCGGTAGTTCTGGGTCTGGTCGTCTGCGGCTTGATCTCCTCCCAATTATCGACGATCTCAGGCAACCTGAACGGCGTTGCCACGCTTTTTACCAATGATATTTATGAAAGTCTTCGAAAAAGGCGGGCAAGCGATAAGGAGATCCTTATAATTGCCCGTACGATGACAGTACTGATCGGTATATTCATGATTGTTTTCGCTTATTTCATTCCCCTGATGGGCGGGGCTGTGGAAGCGTATCTGACCATTATCGGCATCATGGACATGCCGCTCTTTATTGTCGGGATTCTTTATGGATTACTCTGGAAGCGCACAACACCTTTTGCCGCCATCATCGGATATCTGTCCGGTGCGGTTGCAGGAATAATCGGAAAATTCGTGTATCAGTATGATTTTAATCTGACGACCTTTCTCAGTGCCGGCGTTGCCTTGCTCGTTGTCCCGGTCATCAGTCTTGTAACCCGACGGACCGCAGAGGAAAAAGTAAATACCATCTGGTCCGCTAAATCCGTCAGCGAAGAAGAGGTAAGAGCAGGAGATATCTACCGTATAATTCCCAGAACCGCACGCGGAAGATTTAGTCTTGGAGTTTATATCTTTGGAGTGCTGCTCTTCATTTCAGGAGTGATTGCAGGAAGTTCCGGCTGGCCATATGCTTCACTGGTGGCGGTTGCTGGCATGGTCATCTACTTTCTTGGCGGATATCTGAAAGTAAATGCAAATTGATTTTACCAGACAAGAAATACGCTTTTTGAGAGGATTTACAGGATAAGCAGAAAATAAACGTATCCGGTTGAGTATGCTACGAATATATAGGTTCGTTTAACATCAATGATATCAGATTATACATTAGAAAATAATTTTTATAATCCTGTATTCCTGTCAAATATCTTAAAAGGGTAGTACAGGGATACCGGTTTTGAATAAAAAATGAAGCAGGATATACTTGACATAAAGTCAAAGCAAAGAACTTCTGCGCAGGATAATATCACTGTCAGTGTACCCGGTAGAATATGTCTGTTCGGTGAACATCAGGATTATCTTAAATTACCGGTAATTACGGCAGCGATAAATTTGCGGGTTAGGATCACCGGAAAAAGTGTTGATAGCAAGGATATCACCCTGCACCTGCCCGACCTAAAGGAAGAAAAGCATCTGCGTTTGCCGCCATACGGCCGCTTAATGGCATATGAAGAGGAACGAGATTATTACCGGAGTGTTATCAATGTCCTAAAAAAGCATGGAGTGGAAATCATGAAAGGGTGTGAGTGTACTGTCAGAGGCAATATTCCGATAAATTCGGGAACATCCTCATCATCTGCTCTGAATGTGGCCTGGTGTCGTTTCCTGTTGGCTGTTCACAGCTCCGCACCGCCGGAAATACTGAATAATCCTGAAAGAATCGCCCGTCTGGCTTACCTGGCGGAGGTGGAGGAATTTGGAGAACCGGGTGGCATGATGGATCATTATGCGACGGCTCTTGGCGGTGTTTTATATCTGCAATTTAATGATCAGGTCACTATCGAGCGGCTGACGGCAAATCTGGGCACCTTTGTATTAGGGGATTCGCAGGAACCAAAAGATACAAAGGGTATTCTGAAACGTGTAAAGCAGGGAATCTTGGATGCCGTATCGATGATCAGGGCACATGATCCGGATTTTGATCTGGCAAAGGTACCTGCAGGTGGAGCGGAGCGGTATCTCAGCCTGCTTAATTTAAATCAGGCAGAGGTGCTTGAAGGCGCTCTCCGGATTCGGGATCTTACCAGACAGGCACTGCAAATACTTCGTGCGGAATCGATCGACGATGCGACGGTCGGCCGGTTATTAGCAAAACATCAGGACCTGTTAAGAGACTATCTGCGCATCAGTACACCAAAAATTGACCGGATGCTGACGGCGGCGATGAAGGCAGGTGCAGCGGGTGGTAAAATTAATGGGTCCGGAGGAGGCGGTTGCATGTTTGCCTATGCCCCTTCCGATCCGGAAAAAATTGCCAGGGCCATCGAACTGGAAGGTGGAAAGGCGTATATTGTAAAGGTGGATCAGGGATTGTGTATCGATTGACAGATCAGTAAGGATATGAAAGGAATCATTATCGATCCGAAGAAACGCGGTAAAGTTTCAACCAAGCGGCGGATAAGGAAATCACAAATCCTCAGGGCTCTGAAGCAGAAAGGAACCTTGTCATATACTGAGATTGCCCATATTACCCAATTCAGTCTGCCTATGGTGTCGAATTTGATTCAGGAACTGATTGATGAACGGTTCGTCATTCCCGTTGCCCCGGGTCCATTGAAAGTGGGGCGTCCGCCAAATGCCCTGCGATTGAATCCGGAAGCCGGATATATTCTGGGAATCGATATCGGACATACCCATATCAAAGCCATTTTGCTGAATTTATTACAGGAAATTGTGGTGGAGCAGAATATACTCACTACGGATATTGAGAACAGCGATCTTGTTTTGAAGAATTTAATAAAGATAAAAAATCAGGTGCTGCAAAATGCCGGAATTCAGAATGATCGGATTCTTGGCACTGGTGTGGCCATTCCGGGCCTTGTAAACAGCGGTACCGGATGGAGTTACACCTATCTGCACAAAGATGAGCTGCCGACAAGAGAATTTCTGGAAGAAGCTCTTGGTACGTTCGTTCAGATCGAAAACGATGTAAAAGCGATGGCTCTGGGTGAACTGGAGTTCGGGCAGGCGAAAAATCTGACAAACGTGGCATGTATTAATCTGGGCTGGGGAATTGGTATGGGCCTGATCCTGAACGGGTCGATTTATTACGGTAAATCCGGTTTTGCCGGTGAGTTTGGTCATATAACGGTCGTCGATAATGGATCACTGTGTCACTGCGGTAAACGCGGCTGCCTTGAGACCGTTTCGTCGGGTCGTGCGATTGGCGAAATTGCCCGGAAGCGATTGAAAAAAGGGGAAGAAAGCCGTCTGAGGAGTGACATCAAAGCACTTGAAGATATTGATGAAGAGACCGTTGTCCGGTATGCCCGTAAAGGGGATCTGATGTGTATTGATGTTTTACAGCAAGCCGGGGAACATCTCGGACGCAGTATCGGTGAAATCATAAATCTGTTCAATCCGGAGTTGATCATACTTGGCGGGCGGGGAAGTGAGGCGGGTGAGTTTATCCTACATCCGATCCGCACGGTGGCTTTAAGACATTCTCTGGTTGAACTGGGTCTGGATACTAAAATTGTATGCTCCGAACTTGGCAATCGTGCCGGCTGTCTTGGCGCCTCTACTCTGATTACCCGTGAAATATTCGACATAATCCATATCGATGTGGGTATGTATGTTTAACCTGCTGCGGCGGTTTGATTGACAGATTATCCTAAAACCGCAGCATAAAATCCAACGTTCAAAATGTTTTCACTCCACTATTAATTTTAATTCCGATAATTCACCACGATGCTTTCGGCGCCGCACCTGCCTGTCCGACTGCCAGGCGGGCCGGCGGGCAGGGGTAAGCAGAGGTTACAGAATTAGCATAATTATAATAATATCATATAGTTACAAAATATATGAATGAATACTTATTCATAGTCCTGCTATACTCGAAATTTCTAAATTAAACAAGTTCATTATTTTACGCCTCGTTCCCGCAGATGGTAAATAGATCAGGTCACTCGTTTTTAACTGCGTTTTATATTCATACAGAAAGTAAACGGTGATTTTTGATTTTTAATTTTGGATTTTTGCATATAGATTATGATGGTAATATTAATACGCGGTAGACCATATAATTTTTTGTTTGCAGGCATTTACCTGGTTATGTATATTAAACAGTCTAATCATTCTACGAATTGAGCCTTTTGCCTCCGTAGCTCAATTGGTAGAGCAGCGGACTCTTAATCCGTTGGTTCAAGGTTCGAGTCCTTGCGGGGGCACAGAGCAACATCACTACGCGCAGGTTCTCCCCCTACCTGTGCACGATGTTGTTGCAGAGAATGGCGATGAAGCTTGGTCTGAGGTTCTCCCCCGGCCTTCACACCAGCCAGTCATTCTCTGCTGTTTTTTGGAACCTTTTTAAAAAAGTGCCGTTCTTTGATATTGGGGACGAAATGGATTCGACGGGTAGGATGCGGTTACGGATGGCTTCCCGGGTTCTCCGGATATCCCGTGATTAGCCGGAAGCACGATAAGTGCCGACTATGATTACGCAATGGCAGCCTAATTAGGTCTGTCACATCCTTTATTGCTCTCATCTGCCGGGGCTTTAAAGGATGCCATTTAAGGCGGATCGCACGCCTGTGGTGCCGGATTACAGAAGTGCGTAACTTTCCGGATCGCAGTGCCGTTGGTCGGTCATCATACCTGCGTCACTGTTAAAGTTAAATGATGACTATGGGAGTAGAGGTCTGTAAAAGTGCCTGTCCGGACCCGGGTTCGATTCCCGGCGTCTCCACTATATCTGAAACGCAATTTTCATTCCGGGGCTGTTGTGTCTGCAACCGTAATTATTGCCATCCTTGCTATAATTGTCTTTTACCTGCTCATTCTGGCGCAAAAAGAACGCCGCAAAAGCCGTTCATCAAAATCACGCATTAAAAACCGTGTCTGGCGACGGGAGGCAGAGTAAAGATCAAAGATTAAACGCTAAAGATGAAAACCAATGATTCCCGGCTAAAAATATAATATCCTAAAGCAGTCGAGCGTCAGGCCTGATTAACTCCCTTTTCGTCTGGATTACCCTTGTATTTATCATATAGGCCTATCTCCAGTAGATGCCGGTGCAGTTATCGTGATTAATGATCTGGTTTTAGCTTAAACGCCAGTTTTTAGGATGGTACCCGTTTTATTATTGATCTGTGCCCTTATATCAAATATATTCATTGAAGAATCCCACAAATATCTTGGAAGGCATGAACTATGCATAAAGTTCATCGTTTTGAAATTAACATGTCAAAAGACCAGGAAAAGCTTGAACAGTTTTTAAACTCCCTGAACGGTGATGTGGTAGCTATCATTCCCAACGTCACGATATGGTTTTTCTGGATACACCGGATAAATTTTCTGCTGGTGGTGGAGAAGGTGCAGGATAAGTAGCTTATAAAGTCCTGATATAACCGGCGAGAGATCTCAGGTTTATTTTAGATATCGGTTGAATCTCAGACGAACGTGATGATAATCCGGACATATTTACCGGGGTCGCTGGCCCGTTCGATTGAGGCGTTATAAAGCTGCAGCGCTTCGTCGACCTGATCGCTCAGCGGCGGCAGATCGGTCTTATCGGTGTGCACGGCAAAACCCATCATGTACCCTGAGCGGTGTGGATTGAGTGATATCTCCAGCGGTTGATCGGTAAGAGCGGTCAGATAATTGATCACGTAATTGATCACTTTTACCAGCGGCTTCGGATCGTCGGTCTCGATCTCGCAGTCGAACTCCAGGCTCATATTGGCTTTCATCCCTTTTTGTTCCTGAATCATCAAGAGCAGTTTACGCAGATCCAGCATGATCCGATCCTTTCGTGTTTTTCCCCGGAAATTCATAAATATATCTGTTAAGATCAAGAAATATACTAAAAATATCTGTCAATATTATATCGGATAACTCGAAGAGTACGAAGCAGATACTAATATACACAAATGAACAGAAATTGTTCAGAAGGTAAATTTAAAATGTATTGTCTCAACCATGCGTCACACTTTTATATTTATTATTGGGCCTTTTATTTATCATCCCGCCCCGGTGGGATATTTGTTATTATTATGACATAGTGTAAACAGGTAATTAAGACAGGATAATTCAAGGTATTAAAATTTTTGCGAACTTCGTGGTGTTCTTACGTATGACCCTAAAAGCGGTAAATTATTTTGATGCAGATAACTCTGCGCATGATGACTTGTTTTATTGCGTGAAAGGTTTCTTAGACAAGGTTTTGGGTGACTTTTTGATCCGCTCCAGAATCTCGCGGATGCGGGTGACCGAAAGGGGCTTTTCCAGATAATCGAAAGCTCCCAGGCTTAATGCGCGGGTGCGCAATTCAGTGGAACCAATGCCGGTGATGATAATAACGGGTACTACTGGGTTTTTGGCGAGGAGCTTTTGGAGAATATCCAGGCCGTTGGCATCGGGCAGTGAGATATCCAGGAAGACAGCCGTTGGATTTTTGGTGGAAAATTTTTTCAGCGCCTCGGCCCCGCTGGCAGCTTCGATTAGCAGACAATTTTCCTTTTCCAGCAGGGTATAAAAGGCAAACATGATCTTGGTATTGTCATCGACCACCATCACCTTGAGATTTTTCATTTCCCACGTATCCTGTGCTTTTACTCACTACAAAGTCTATCTGATTGTATTTGTTTGTATAAGCAGTGTTATTTACGGCTATTTCAATATTTATGCAAAAATGCTTTTAAATATGTATTTGTTTATAATGAAAGAAAAAGAGGGGTGAGTCACAACCCCTCTTTTCGAGCACCAAGATTATCTGATCAGCATCATTTTCTTCATCTGAGTGAAGGTACCGGCGCTGAGCCGGTAAAAATAGATACCGCTGGCAAGGTTTCCGGCATCGAGTTTGACTTTGTGGAAACCGGCCGGGGCGTTGCCATCGATCAGGGTTGCGACTTCCTGTCCGAGGCTGTTGTAGATCTTCAGCTGGATATAGCTGTCCTGTGGCAGCGTAAACGGTATCTCCGTAGTCGGGTTGAACGGGTTCGGATAATTCTGGCTCAGGCTGAATTCAGTCGGCAGCATCTGGACTTCAGCCAGATCGGCACCCATTTCAGCATTGCCGGCTTTGGCCAGAACTGGTGCGCCTGCCAGATTGAATCTTGCTGGATTCAGTGCCACATTATATGGTCGCATCATTTCATTATCTTCGTGATCAATAATATGACAATGCCAAACATAACCGTGCCCGCCATTTGGATTAAAAGCGAACCACATTTTGTTTACTGGATCTGCTGGATTAAGATTTGCGGCTTTATCCGTTGGTGCCCAGCGGGCAATAACGGTTGTAACTTCAGCCGGGTACATGATAAAGGTATCTTTCCAGCCGCGTTCATTCAGATTCGCCGGCCGAGCCGCGCCTTGCAGATAAGGTGTTACATCAGGATTACCTCCCAGCCAACCGGCATTTGTTGTTGCATTATAATAGAAGTCATATGGTTTTGGAGGACCATAACCACCAATAAACACGCCGCCGGGATAGGGTAAACCAGTCATCGGATCTATGGCAGCACTGGCCGGGAATAAGGCGTCGTATGCCTTATTGTATTTATTCATGTTAAACTTCTGCCGGCTTAGTAACTGAAACTGTACTAAATGAAGGTGAATTGGGTGGGCATCAGCGGTCAAATTAATAATTTTCCAGACTTCCGTTTTTCCTTCTTCCGTGGTTTCTGAGTAATAGGTAAAAGTACCGTCACCATTAGGCACAGGATTAAAATCAGGTCGTATACCATCGGTAAACTCCGGTGCCACAGAATGACCTGCCCATTTTGTATTGTTAACCAAAACTTCCAACGGGCCACCCATCCCCATTACCTCATTCAGTGTTAGTTGACGAATTTTTATCGGACCAGGAATGACCGGATTTGGAATTGTAGTCCAGTTACTGGTCAACTGAACGAGCGGGGTCCTCAGAGTTGCTGGCAGGATACTTTTATCAATACCGGGAAGTGTCAGATCTGCAGCACTCACCATGGTACCATTGACAATAAACCGCATGATCCTACCAACTGTAGAACCTTGAGCAGGTGCGCCTTTTGGATAAGGAGTACGGCCGGAATTTCTAAGTGTCCAGACAGCACCAGGATTTGCAGAAAAGTCGATTACCACGTCAGCCCGTTCACCTGGGCCAAGGACTAATTTTCCGCCAAGCGCCGGGTCTATGGCAACAGGGGAGTCGAGTAAACCGCCATCGGTACCTACCTGATTTATAACAGGACCCATGGCCCCGGTAGCGAGATCCTGAAGCCAGAGCTCATAAAATCTTGCGTTCGAACCATTTAGAAAACGGAAGCGGTACTTTCTTGGTGCCACACTTAGATATGGCCAGGTCTTACCGTTGACTGTAATAATATCTCCTATAAATTCAGGAATCCAGTAGGGATGTTCGGGATTAATTCCTACACTTGGAAAGTATAGCTGGCCATTTGTATCGAACATGCGATCCTGAATTGCAATTTCAATCTCAGGTAGGTATGGGGCCGATTGAAAGCCACCAGCCGCTTCTTGCACCAGGTCATCTCCCGACCAGCCGGGAAGCTTTGCAGCTTCTTCCTCCGGGCCACGCAGAAAATAAAATCCGGCCATACCGGCGTAAACATTTAAACGGGTCGCGCCGAGTGCGTGGTCATGGAACCATAACGTTGCTGCTTCCTGAGTGTTCAAATATTCGAATGGATTTGGATTAAACGCATGTCCGGTTTGGGCATTGCCGGGCGTGAACCAGGAATCAGGTCCTCCATCAGAAAGCGGTGCCACTTCGCCTCCGTGAAGATGAACGACGGCGGGTGGATTCGACCCATCAAAATTCATAGGCATGGCCCAATGCAGTGTCTCATCAACAATGAGACCAACATCAGAATATTTCGCACCATTAAGAGCATTTACATAAGTGACATACAATGCCTTATCCCGCTGTGCTTCAATGGTGAAAGCCGGCCAATATGCAGGTCTTGTATCAGATCCATATTGAAGTGCATAAGCCCAAAACTTTGCCAATCCTACGGTACCAGTACCATTCACTATTCCGCCAGCCAAAACTGTTCCAGTCGATACTGCATATTGCTGTGTAGGTTCCATCGTAACTGTCAATGTACCACCAGCTCTGGCATCGAGCCGTTGCCCTGCAAAATGCGGCAGAGGATCGACAAATTGCGGTACAGCATTTGGCGCAAGCGGTAACTGGCCGGTCAGCTGCCCCGGAACAGATACCACGCTGATCATCAGCAGGATGCTGATAAATACTACTAAATTCCTGTACTTCATATGTTACTCCCAAATTAAAATTTAATTCCCATTATAATGAATTATAACAAATACTGAATATTTATGATGCAAAAATTACGGTGGTTTGCGTGAAACAGGCATGTTATCCCCCCACACGATTGTTTGAATGATTCTGATTAATTAAGACATAAATCTGTTTATGCATCTGAAAAATCAATTTATAAAATATGTTCAGATCGGATTTCCGGAAAATCAGTACCGTCCACGCAGTATCCCAATGGGCTGGTCATTATTATTACCAACGGAAAAGGGCCTGCGGGCCTGTGCAGTTTAATATTCAAATGACATGCCAGAAAAATACGAACCGAATAAAATCAAACAAACTTAATATAAATAAATGTTTATAAAATTAAGATCACAGCCACGGGAGGGTGCAGATGTCTCGTATAGTTTACAGCTGTCAAATATATTTGACGCGTGCCGGCGATTCGCCCCTGTATCTCCTGCCTATCGCATTAGAGAGGGGAGGATCCGATCCGTTCGGGGAAAGGGAGGATGATTGAACAGATAAAAGACCAACCAATCGAAAGCCCATCGGCGATAATAGATAATCGTTAAGAGCAAAAATATAAAGCAGGTTCGCGGGAAATCCGGCTGACCCATTTCTCTATCCCCCTGCATACATTAAGGATGGGAAGGTTTCCTTCTGAGCAGTGAACCGGCGAGGGTTCTGGATAAATACGATTCATGAATCGGCGTGATTCAGTCACCCTGCAGACCGCCTCTTAGACCATGTTTTTCCATCAACCGGTAGAAATTCTGGCGTGACATCCCTGAAGCCCGGGCCGCCTCACTGATATTGCCGTGATGTTTTTTCAACTGGCGGATAATAAATTCACTTTCGAATAAGCCGAGTACATGATCCCGGGCCCGGCCAAAATCTTCGCTGATCACCGGGATCTTATCTGCCTCAAATGTCCGGCTGTTCTCAGTCCGGATCGCCAGATCTTCAGGCTGGATCAGTGTGCCACGGTTCAGCATTACAGCCCTTTCGATGATATTCTCCAGTTCCCGGGTGTTCCCGGGATAATCGTAAGTATTTAGTATATGCATGGCCTCATCGGAAATCGCGGTTACCTTCTTTTTGAGTCGCTGGTTAAAACGAGCCAGAAAAAAATGGGCCAGAAGGGGAATATCCTCACGGCGTTCGCGTAGCGCCGACATGTGGATATTTACGACATTTAGCCGGTAAAAAAGATCCTCGCGAAAATTGCCGGATCTGATGTTTTTTTTAAGATCCTGATTGGTCGCTGCAATAAAACGTGCTTCGACCGGGATTGGCACCGATCCGGCCAACCGTTCAAATTCGCGCTCCTGCAAGACCCGCAGCAGTTTTTGCTGCAGCACCGGAGAAAGGTCCCCGATCTCATCAAGAAAGATCGTACCCTTGCCGGCGACTTCAAACTTGCCGATCTTTTTCTGGAGCGCACCGGTGAAGGCCCCTTTTTCATGTCCGAACAGTTCCGACTCCAGCAGGGTTTCCGGCATCGCTGTGCAATTGATAGCTACAAACGGTACGTCATGATATGCGCTGTTATTGTGTATTGCACGGGCCACGAGCTCTTTTCCGGTGCCGGTCTCGCCAGTGATCAATACTGTTGTATGGTTGTCAGTCGTACATACAGAACCGATCAGCTTATATACCTCATGCATTTGGGGGCTGTTACCGATCAGCTGACGTCGCTTCAGAGGATCGACCTCTATCTCGATATTATTAGCTGTTCCTGCGGCAAGTGCGACCCTGGCTTTAGCGATTTCCTCACGGATCTGGGCTACCGAAAGCGGCTTTATCAGGTACTGGAATGCACCGTAGCGTATCGCCTGGATGGCTGTATCCATAGTACCCTCGCCGGTGATGATAATAACCGGTAATCCAGGATTCATCGCTTTGATTTTTTCCAGTGCCGACAGCCCGTCCATCCCGGGCATGTTGATATCCATGAACACAAGGTCAGGAGATTGGTCATCAACACGGGCAAGTGCAATTTCCCCATTGGTGGCTTCCAGATATATGTGACCGTCCTTCTTCAGAACCTCGCGGAAGGCATACAGAATTTTATGATCATCATCGACAACAAGAATTTTCAGTTTGTCCGGTATCATCATTAAACGCTCAAATCTGAGGTAAATAAATCTCAAAACAGGTGCCCTGTCCGGGCCGGCTTTTTACCTTTATAATCCCCCCGTGGGCCTCAACTGTACGTTTGACCATCGCTAGTCCGAGCCCGGTTCCGGTCTTTTTCGTCGTGAAAAACGGATCAAAGATCTGATTAAGATGTTCAGGTATTATTCCAGTTCCGCTGTCGGAAATCTGAATAACCTGATAGTGTGTGATGTTAGGGTCAATGCCGGTTGCATCCGCTGAAAATGAGCCGTCAGAATCAGAATCAGTAAAGGAAATCTCCGCTGTCCGTTTTCTTCTCGATACAATTCTGATCTTTCTTCCGGAAACGGGTTTTCCGGACAGGTTGATCGACTGGATCGAGTTCAGCAACAGGTTGATAATGGCCTCTTTTAAATGCTGCGCATCGACGGCCAGTAACGGTATATTTCTGGCAAAGGACCGCTTTACCGCAATTTTATATTTGGTTGTTTGTCCCTTTATAAACAAAATACCTTGTTCAAGGAGTTCATTCAGATTTTCCGGCTTTAATGATATTGGTGCAGGTCTGGCAAATCTCAGCAGTTCACCGACAATCTGTTCCATATGACCTACCGAGCTCAGCGCGACCTCAAGCGATTTCTGGACGGGTTCTGCCTCGAGTAGCAGTTCCAGGATCATTCGCACGGAAGTGAGGGAGTTTCGGAATTCGTGTGAGATCATGGCCGACATTTGAGCAACGGCCATTAGTTTTTCAGTTTCGATTATCTGATTTTCCAGTTTTTTCTTTGCCGTGATATCCCGTGCAATACCCACAACGCTTTCGATCTTGCCATCCAGTCCAATAATCGGTGCAAGCGAATTCTGCATATAACGTTGTCCTTCCGGAAAACTTCCTTCCCACTCATAGACTGTATGCTGGCCTGATAATGCTTTTTCTATCTCATACTGATGTAATCTGGTCGTTCCGGGATCGAATACTTCACTGATGAACTTACCCAAATATACCTCAGGACTGATCCCAAGTTTTTTGGTCAGTTCTCCGTAAACACCGGTGATGCACATCGACCGGTCAACCGTGAACACTGAATCATTCAGGGAATTAATCAGTAGACGGAATCTACTTTCGCTGGTACGCAAAGCATTTTCGGCTGCTTTCTGTTCGGTAATGTCGACACCCATCTGCAGCACCAATTTCTCACCATCTGTATCAAAAAACGGATAGTTGTAGACACGGTAAAGTCTGCTGTCGGAGTGAAATTCTTCAAAAACACCCGGACATCCACCTTCAAGTACGTCCATTGCGTTGCATACCGGGCACGGTTCCTCCAGATCATGCAGAATTTTATAACACGGTCGATCCTCCGGACCAAAATGTTCACGGAAATATCGATTGGCGAATCGTATTTTGTAACCGGGTCCGATCAGATGTACGGAAGCCGGAAGTTCATCCAGAACCGAAAATAGTTTTTCCCGCTCAAGACGGATCCCTTCTTCTATTTTTTGTCGTTGCTGAATTTCTGTTTGCAGCATTGCGTTACTTGTCTGCAGCTCATTTGTTCTCTGGGCAATATGTGATGCAAGTCTGTTCTGAAGTTGCTCCTGTTGTTCAATAATCCGGAGCAACGGCCGGAATAGCAGAAAATACAGAAAAGGTATCAGCAAAACCATTAGCATTCCGGCATCAAGAAATGCTTCAGACAACGGGGAAAGTCCGGGTAAAATATTGATAAATCCCATAATCAATGCTTCACCCACAAAGGCAAACAATGAAATCAGAATCGGGAGAATAATCTCGGATTGTTTGATAAGATGTCTGATTGGTTCATAGGAGGGTCTTTCAGGTGTATCGCGAGGTGTCATACTATTCTCCAGATCCGGAGTAAATGCTCAGGTTATCTTCTGTGTTAGAATTACCCCAGGTTATATTATTATCATAAAGCCTGTTTTCATCAATCTATAACTGAACCAGTTTGAAAATTATCCAGATTCTTCCCGAAGGGGTGTGTTGGAAATCATAGAAACAAGCACATTTTCTTATTTGGTCAGATCTCTGTTCACAGCAGAAGGTAATGTCCATATATTAAAATACTGTCCACGCAGTTTCAATTCAGAATATATTACAAATAAACAGGAAGCCCTTCAATGTGGCTCCGGTTTTATAATCTCCAAAGATGCCATAGCTGCCGATAATATAAATTCCTGTTTTTGTGCACAGGAATTTTTTATTGCCGGGATAGGAATAGATATTCAAAACCGGGCAGTTTGCCTGATTCATAGGAAACGTATCATGTCCATAATAAAATCCAGCTTCACGGCTGTTACAACTATAAATATAAAATAAATGTTTTATTGTAAGATATCCCGACCCATCTCCGGATTTCAAACCGATTAAAAATCATCTTGCCTTTTATGCGCAGTATATCGATTTATGCCGAATTAATGGGGAGCGGTAAAGTGCCAGCCAGGAAGGTTTTATGGCGGCTGGATAACTTCAGGCATTTTTGGTCCGTTTAAATGTGGCTGATATATCGGCAGGCTTGTGCATGCATATAAATCACTCCCGGCTGAATCAATCTACTGATTATCCGCTCATTCATAAAGTCACTGAACAGCAACAATCCAGTCTCTTCGGCAAAAATATTTGATCTGAATTAAAAGAATCGTAAGTTAAACTTTAGCAATTCAGTTAAATATTATCATGAATAAGAAGCGCAGATCAACCGGTAGTCAGAGATATATTTTTCTTGTGCTTGTCGCAATAACCTTGTGCAGGTCAGGTCTGTTGGCGCAGGATGATAAACCGGTTATTAAAAGCGATACACTGGACTTAAAATCCTTTGGTTTTCTGGCCTACCCATATGTTTTTTACTCTCCCGAGACACAATTGGCCTTTGGTGCCGGCGGCATCGTATTTTTCCGGACAACTACCCGTACATTTATACAGCCTTCGAAAGTGGTTTTTTCAGGTTATTATACTTCCAATAAACAATACTATATTGGAATTATGCCCGAGGTATATTTTCCTGGTGACGACGAGTTTTTTGCCAAGGCCAATATCATATTCGGCAAGGAAATCCTAAAATTTTACGGCATCGGAAACCAGACTCCCGATATTAATGACGCTGATTATGAAATGGATGTCTTCAAATTAATTGTCGAAGTATATAAAAAAAAGTTCCTGTTCGATGATCTTCAGACCGGTTTTAACTACCGGTATTCAAACAATGATATGATCGATCAGAAAAATAACCCAAACCTGATCTCCGGGGAGTTACCCGGGAGCGAGGGAGGCAGGACAGCAGGTTTTGGTTTGGGGGGATTTTTTGATTCCCGTGATAACCTGTTTTATCCTGCACGGGGCGCATACTACAAATTTTCATTTACCTATTTTAATCAGGCATTTGGAAGCGACTTTGAATACGGGCGGTATCTTTTTGATATCAGAAGATACTATTCAAAGAATGATCATATCCTCGCCGCTCAGATTTATGGTGAGCTGACTTCCGGAAAACCACCTTTTTTTGATACGCCAGCTCTCGGCGGGTCCATGCGTATGCGCGGATATTTTGAAGGACGTTACCGGGACCTGCAATATATCACCGGGCAGATAGAGTATCGCAAAATACTCTGGTGGCGCATTGGCGGCATTGCATTTATTTCCACCGGGGATGTAGCAGACAAAATCAGAGATTTTAGATTGAAAACGTTTAAAGTTTCATACGGTTTTGGTCTGCGGTTCGTTTTCGATGAGGAAGAAAGAATCAACATACGGGTTGACTACGGCCGCGGAAAAGACACAGATGGAATATATTTTAATATCGAAGAAGCCTTTTAATCTTAATTTTTATTTTAAGTATGGAAGTCGTTTTGAAATTTTGGCGTCACTACCGAAAGGAGGGTATTGAAAAGAATTATATGTTAATGAGATGTAATTCTGAAATATCCGTAGAATCGATTTACACATAACTAATGTCCCGCAATTAAGGGCCACTTTGAATTAGACATTGATACTGATCTGAACCGGCCGGGAATTGGTGGCAATCCTGATTTTTCCAATATCATTTATATTCTTATCCGTTTTTCACAAATGGTACCGCTGAACATAAGGAGGGTCTATTTTATGTCAGATTACATTATCAGCATATTACCCTGGATAATTATTGCGATTACCTTTGTCTTTTTTTTACCTGCAGTCCTGCATCTTTTGTGGAATAATACCATGCCGGAGATATTCGACCTGAAAAAAATCACTTACTGGCAAGCGTTCAGACTGGTGCTGATGTCTTTCGTACTTTTTGGCGTTTGGTCTGTTGGCAGTTGATAATTCTGAATTTTTATATCCGTATTGATAAAGAATACCCCCTGAATGGCAGGATCACCAGTACACATATAACTATCTGGCGCCTGATGAAATCAAGTAGCCGCCGGCAATCCATAGGCAATATAAACAGGAAAGCCGCACGTTGAGCCGATTACGGGCAGGGCGGCTGGAAAAATCAGGCTAAGCATTAATGCGGCGACATTTAAAACGAAATATTCAGCTCTCAGGATATCAAACATATCTGTGGCAACTTACCACTTTTCGATGCGTATTAGAAGGGGACGACACTTCTCTGGACCTGTGCACAAGAAGAAATACGGAAATAAATATCGAGTTATCCTTCTTCGTCGGAATTTGTATAAAAGCTGGAAAAATCAGGTTAACCATGCTTTATAAAGGAGAATGTCATGGGAAAAAAAATTACCCGACGCTCATTCATCAAAACAAGCGGCGCAATCGGCGTTAATGCATTTCTGGGCAGTACGGTGATCCCGGAGATTGGCTCCGGATCTGAAAAGATTGATATAGCAATCGTTAAAAGTAAAGACTATTTTAATGCCGCAAGAGAAGCCGTCAGGCTGATGGGTGGAATACAGATGTATGTACCTGAGAATGCAAAGGTGGCGCTTCTGCCGAATCCAGGCAGTGGCAATCCGGGAAGCTATACAAAACCGGAAATTCTCCGTGCTGCGATACAAATGTGCAAGGAAGCTGGTGCAGCTCAGATCGCAGTGATCGGCTGGCTGCCCATGCGGGATTGGATTAAATGCGGCTCGAAAAGGGTAATCGATGAGGAAGGAATTGATCTGATCATTACGGATCTGAGGGATGAATCCCAGTTCATGCGGGTTCCTGTTCCAAAGGGTGTTGGTATAAAGGAAGCCCGCCTTCTGAAAACACATTTTAAATTTGACAGGTTAATCGATCTGCCGATAACCAAAGAGCATTCGGGCAACAAATATTCAGGTGCCTTGAAAAATATGATGGGTATGAATTCACCAAAATCCTGCCAGACATTCCATCGCAGCAACTGGGTTTTCAATACTGATGATATCGAATTTCTGGAACAGTGTATTGCCGATCTGAATACAGTTATCCGCGTCGACCTTTGCATTGCTGATGCAACCGAATTTCTTATAACGAATGGACCTTCGGGTCCCGGAAAACTCAGCCGGCCCCAAAAAGTTCTTGTCGGCACCGACCGTGTTGCCATAGATGCATACTGTGCAACATTGTTCGGTCTTAATCCGCAGGATGTGATCGCAGTAAAAAGAGCCTATGCACACGGACTGGGCGAAATGGATCTTAGTAAAATCAATATAAAGGAAATTGAGTTCTGAAATAAACTGTGATGTTTTGTGATTCAATCCGGCAAACAATATGAATCCTATGAAATATAAAATTATCAGTCTTATCCTGCTGGTAACCGGCGCAATCAGTCCGTTTCAGGCACAGGATACGTATCATACGCTGGAAATGCTGCTGCCCCCGGCTGATGTCGATGGTGAATGGCAGGTAATAGGCCCTGCCGAATGCGCTGAAGGTCAGGATCTGTTTCTTTTGATCAATGGTGGTGCCGAGATCTATCACGAATATGGATTTATTAAAGCGATTTACCAGACTTATATTGCTGAAAACGGGAAATCAATTAATCTGGAAATCTATGAAATGTCAGAACCGTCATCGGCATACGGAATGTATACATTCAAAAGTGGTCATAAAGGTAAGACTGTTGCACTAGGATGTCAGGGTGTGCTCGAATCCTATTATTTGAATTTTTGGGCAGATAAGTATTTGATAACTGTCGTCGGAATGGATTCCAGCGATATGGTACTCAAAGGAATCTTCAATATGGCACATTATATAAGTGATCGCTTAACGTGCCAGGTTTCGCCACCCGCGCTCACCCGGTTGATACCTGGGGAAGATCTGATGCGCAACGGAATTACATATATCAAAGGTAACCTGGGTCTGTTCAACCAGTATCTTTTTGATCGGAAAAATATTTTCGGATTGCGTGAAGGTGTGATTGGTAAATACAGTGATCATACTCTCATGTTATTTCAGTACCCTTCTGAGGAGGAGGCGCTTCGCTGGTACTTGAATGCCAAGGAAAAATTGAAAAGCAGCGCCACATTTACTGATTTTATTGATCAAAAGAATCAATTTGAAATGAAAGGTGATCATTCCGAGAAAGTAATTGTAAAACACTATCGAAGGTGGATCCTGATTGCTATCGGTGATGAGCGGGCAATTACCGATTCCGATTTGGATCAAATTCAAAAAAATCTTGGTTTATAACATAGTCGATATCATATCAGATGGTGGGAATGAGAGTGGCAGGACCTGTTTGACACAGCTTGAAATAGTCTATCCTGTGGTTTAAAAGTACGTAGTATAGCGGACCGATTACCGTAAATTTCTTCTCCAAAATAAATTTGCCGCACCAAACCATATGCAATAATTTTTAATTGAGCTTGACATTTCATTACTAATTTCTTTATTATTCTTACAGGTGTGTTCCCGAGAACGTGGTATTCGTCAGACGGCCTGATAATCAGTAGAATTGCTGCTATGAAAACGGATATCACCCGGCCGGATATCCTTTCCCGGCTTTCGGAATACCAGGAATAACAGCCCAATACGTGAATCAGTGACCGACATTGGTTATTGGGAACCATACTAAAATCTTTCTGTTACTGGGCATTATCGGTCAACAGATCAAAAAAGATCAAAGCGAGGTGTTTTATGAATGAGAAAACATCCCTTAAAAAACGATCAACGGTAAGGATAAACAAGCGACCCGCATTTAAGAGTACCCGCATAATAGATGATGTATTTACCGATGAGATTTCGCTTCTCCAACCCCGTTTTGAGGCAAATTATAGTGCATACCTGCAGCGGTTATGGGAAGCTAATCCTGAGATATACGAAATATTACTGAAGGCTGATTCACTGGAAAATGCCAGAGACAACCTGTATAGCTATTTAAGTCAAAAAGAAAGAGCTGTATTCGATATAGCTAACAGCCTGCACATCCTTGAGAAAGCTACGGTGCGTGAGTGTGTGCGGGTGTTTAAAAGTATTATCGGGCCGGTAAATGAATATCGCACGGGAGTCTCAGCCCTCAAAATTCTCTGGGAACTCGCCTGTAAATCCGATGCTGCCATCACTACGGAAATATCCATTGGGTTTATGCTTGAGTTTATTCATTTGTTCCGGGGCGTACTTGGAAAATCGAATATCTATATCGAAGATCAGCAGGTTAAAAAGGGAGTGCCGGAATTTCTGCGTCGGAAAGGGCGTATGGCCGCTGAACTGCGGACTGAAATACTCGATGACCTGGGACAAATGATGCATAAATATTTTAAACGTTATCCATCCGGGCTGGAGGATGAAGTCGTCAATTGGCGTCAGGAGAACAAAGCCCGTATCTTGAACTATTTTAACGGAACCGAAAACGACTGGTCCGATTACCGCTGGCAACTTACCCATGTCATTGATAATCCTGAACCGATCCTGGATTTAATCGAATTGAGTGCACAGGGACGGGCAGCAATTAAAAAGGCGGTTCAGAATAAGCTGCCATTTGGTGTGACACCATACTTTCTCAGTCTGATGGACCGGCGTCTTACCATTGGTTATGATCACGCTATACGATCCCAGGTTCTACCCCCGGAAGAATACGTGGACAATATGGTCAATATAAAAAGCGACCGGAGTTACCATTGTGATTTTATGGGTGAGCATGACACGTCTCCAGCAGATTTGATTACCCGGCGGTACCCGATGATAGCTATCCTTAAACCCTATAACACATGTGCACAGATTTGTGTCTACTGCCAGCGGAATTGGGAAATAGATCGTGTACTCGATCCGAAGGCCATGGCCTCGCGGGACAAAATAAACAAAGCAATAAAATGGCTGGACCGTCATCGCAGTATCGGCGATGTACTGATCACGGGAGGTGATCCCTTGATCATGAAAGACGGGCAGATCGAGCATGTTCTGGAGGCCCTGTCCGCCATGAAACATGTTTACCGTATTCGGCTGGGCACACGGACCCCGGTTGTACTTCCGATGCGCTGGACCGATCATCTGCTGGGCATAGTGAGCAGATTTCATGAACCTCCGGTGCGTGAGATCGCGATCGTCACCCACTTTGAGCATTCCTATGAAATTACACCCGAAGCCATGGCGGCAGTGCAAAAACTCCGTAAAGCAGGGATTGGCGTTTATAATCAGGTTGTCTTTACCATGGAGAATTCACGCAGATTTGAGCTGGCAAAATTAAGGCGTGATTTACGTTCCATTGGAATCGATCCTTATTATACCTTCAATATGAAAGGTAAGGAAGAAACCCGGCGGTATATGGTGCCGATTGCACGTATTCTGCAGGAAAGAAAAGAAGAAGCCCGTTTGCTGCCCGGCCTGGATCGTACCGATGAACCCGTTTTCAATGTCCCGAAGCTCGGCAAAAATCATCTGCAGGCCTGGCAGGATCATCGGCTGGTTATGATTTTGCCTGATGGATCACGAATTTATGAATTTCACCCGTGGGAAAAGAATATTACACCGGTTCCTCCTTACAATTATGTGGATGTGCCAATCTATGAATATCTGGAAGAGCTGGCAGCGCGGGGAGAGAACATGCGGGACTATCGTACGATCTGGTATTATTATTGAGCATTCATCCAACTTTTCATTTTAAAAGCCGGTAAGAATCAACAAACCGGATAATCTGACCAGTCGAATCGAACCCGTCAGAAAAACCAATGCGGCCCGGCCACCATCGTAATATTAGCCTGTGAGACAGTGGGGAAATTTAACTCCAGTCACGATACATTTATTCTATTGAGACTTCTGAAAAATTGTTTTTATTGTCATTGCTCCGAAGGAGTGGCCTTGCCACGAGGATCCCGCCCCTTCGGGAGAAGAAGTAATCTCTTGTAAATATTGAAGTTAAGAGATTCCATCTCCCGAATTAATCGGGATCTTGGCGAAGCCACTCCTTCGGGGCAATGACAGTAACAAGTCTATTTTTCAGGAGTTTCTCTATTTTTATAGCTTGACATTAATAAAATCATAGATCAAATCAATCGTAAACTTTTGATTAAAAATAGCGGGATAAGGTACTCGTCACCTCATAGCGGTGAAATGTTGAACAAAGGGGTTGTTTGAAGCCACTCCAGATTTTAACTTACCGCCGAAAATTTATTATGTCCTTACTCTTTTATTTTATAAAGCAGGAGGTGCTTCGTGAATCAGACTCCAGCACCAGTGCCGAATGATCAATATTTACTCATACGCTATTTTAAATTTGCGTTAATCCTGCTGGCTCTGCTGGCACTGAATCAGGTTATCGGTTTTGTTTATGAAGGCAGGGCATTGTTTATACCATTTATTGTTGCCATTTTTCTGACAATTCTCCTGAATCCATTACTAAAACTTTTCGATAAATGGCATATTCCCAGGATGTTTAGCATATTAATCACACTAACAATAACCGTTATCGTTATCCTGTTCATCTCGGAAATTTTTCTGTCAAGTATAGGCGCCTTCACTGAGGGCTACAGAACATATGGCAGCCGGTTCGATGCTCTGCTCAAGAACTTTGTTCTGCAGCTCGGCATATCTCCGGAGGTACTGAGCGGAGAAAGAAGACTCATTGATGATCCCCGGGCAGCGGAGCTGTTCGGTTCGTTTTCTCTGAGCGGTTTTATCGGATCAATCGTTGCAGCAGTGAATAATCTTTTTTCAAAATTAATTCTGATGTTTTTATTCTTAATATTTTTACTTTTAGGCAGAAACCAGCTGATGATCAAATCAGAAAATATTTTTTCATCAGAAACCCACAAAAAATTGATCGGTATTGTTGAAAATATCAGTATCCAGACGCAAAAGTATCTGTTGATTAAAACACTGGTCAGTATGATAACGGGGATATTGGTGGTTGTTATTTTAATGCTGTTCGGGGTCGAATTTCCGCTGGTATGGGGACTTCTCACCTTTTTGTTCAATTTTATTCCTAATATCGGATCGATGGTTGCTACGTTGCTGCCGCTCCTGTTTGCAACGATTCAGTTCGAATCATGGACCTTGATCATTTGGCTGGGGATATGTCTGATCATGACACACTTTATTATCGGTAATCTACTTGAACCCAAACTGATGGGCGGGACGGTAAACCTCAGCCCGGTCGTCATATTATTTTCGCTTATTTTCTGGAGTTTTATTCTTGGCTATATGGGCATGTTCCTGGCTATTCCGCTTACGGTGATTGTGAAGATCATATTTGAAAACATTGATGAATTGCGACCGCTGGGTTTGATGATGGGTGGCGCGCCAGTTAAAAAAAATTAAACCGGGCAAGCTGTTCAGCATGGGGTATGTTGACCGGGCATGGTGGCCTTTGGCAATATCATCCTGAACCTACAGCTCGTTATCCGATCTTTCTAAAACTGGTAAACACCTGGTTGGCTGATTCAGTTAAATGATATTGTGGATATGATTGGAATAGTTTAAAATTGTACTTAAACTCAGTTATATCTGCAGTTAATTAACCGCTCTGATACAGCCTCCCTGGGGGCAGGGTGATAGGGTTGAAGATAGTGTAATCTTCAGAATGTGAAAAAACACGATGGGTAGATAAGGATTGGAGCCCGTATATATATTTCTGAATAGCATGCGAGATTGGTGTCATGAATGATCAGTTTCTTGAATCAGGTGATCAAATAAGCAAATTGATTGCGAGGAGTGATATCTCAGGTCTGCTTGCCTATTTGAAAAAATTATCTCACGCGGATATTGCCTGGGCCATAGCAAACCTGGATGAGGAAGCGCGTATTCAATTGCTTGAATTGTTATCGCCGGCCGAGGCGGCATCCATTTTACACAATGTCACCGGGGATCAGGCAGCTGACTTGCTTGAAACCATCGATGTACATGAGGCCGCTAATATTCTGGATAAACTGCCGACCGATGAACAGGTTGACATTCTGGCGGAGGTAGAAACCAAGAATGTCGAAGCCATTCTCAGTGCAATGCCGGAAGCTTCTGCCGTCAAAGCACGTGAAATAATGAGGTATCCATCGGATGTGGCCGGCGGAATAATGTCCCTTGAATACCTTTCCTATTCTGAAAATATGACTGTAGGGGAGGTATTTGAGGATCTGCGCACACACCAGCAGGAATACTCGGACTATGAAGTCCAGTATGCCTATATTACCGCAAAAAGCGGTGCGTTAATAGGTGTTTTGCGTATGCGCGATCTGATCATGGCAAAGCCGTCGGTACCGGTAAAGGAACTGATGATCAGGCATCCACAGTGGGTGTTGGTTGAAGACTCTCTGGATAAACTGGTCCGGTTTTTTGAGGAGCACAATTTCATCGGGGCACCGGTTGTTGATTCGGAAGGACATCTGGTGGGTGTAATACGCCGGGCGAGAGTAATGGAATCCACCGCGGAGCGTGCTGAGTCCTCATTTCTGCATGTCAGTG
>WOR8_10001480_pt1 | contig 24715 bp, 19 predicted proteins | sample DeeMarSeWOR38_10_FD_19890 | JGI IMG/M metagenome (IMG submission 19890) | reverse complement strand
CGAACTCGACAGCCGCTTTGCCGACCGCGTAGGCCTGCTTCACGTCGGTCGCCGACGCGATGTGCCGCGCCGAGCGCTGCAGGTAGTCGGCGACGGCGTAGTGGTACTTGTAGCCGAGGTTGTCGCGCACCATTTGGGCCACGACGGGCGCGACGCCGCCGAGCTGTGCGTGTCCGAACGCATCCCGGGTACCGGCTTCCGCCAGGAACCTGCCGTTCCTGTAGCGCGCGCCTTCGCTGACGACGATGACGCAGTAGTCGTAGAGCCGGACGCACTCCCGCACCCGCTTGAGGAATGCGCGCTTGTCGAAAGGCACTTCCGGGAACAGGATGATGTGCGGCGCGTCCCCCGGCTTGCTGCCGGCGAGGCCGCCCGCCGCCGCAATCCAGCCCGCGTGCCGTCCCATGACCTCGAGGATGAAGACCTTGGTCGAGGTCTTCGCCATCGACAGCACGTCGAGTGCCGCTTCCTGGGTCGAAACCGCCACGTACTTGGCCACCGAGCCGAATCCCGGGCAGTTGTCGGTCACCGGCAGGTCATTGTCGACGGTCTTGGGGATACCCAGGCACTGCACCGGAAATCCCATCTTCCTGGAGACCTGGGACACCTTGTGGGCGGTGTCCATCGAGTCGTTGCCGCCGTTGTAAAAGAAGTAGCCGATGTCGTGGGCCCGGAATACCTCGACCAGGCGCTCGTATTCCGCCCGGTTTTCCTCGATGCCCTTTAGCTTGTAGCGCGCGGAACCGAATGCACCGCCCGGCGTGTGACGCAGTGCAGCTATCGTACTCGCGCGCTCCTTGCCGGTATCGATCATGTCCTCGGTGAGCGCCCCGATGATTCCGTTGCGACCTGCGTAGACATTGGCGATCCGCGCGCGATGCTTGCGGGCGGTTTCGATGACGCCGCAGGCCGTAGCGTTGATCACGGCGGTAACGCCGCCTTCGGATACCTCTGGCTTGTGGTCGGAGGCGCATGAGCATAGCGGAAACCGGGGCCGGGATCACGAGTGCTTCTATGGTCGAATTGACGTCCCCGGTCTTTGCGGGTAGCGTCCGTGACCGATCCGGGCATCTGCCCGATCAGACCTTTTAAACCGTATCGGGAACTGAAAATGCGAATTGTTTTGCTGGGCGCACCGGGGTCGGGGAAGGGCACGCAGGCCAAGAGGCTGGAAGCCGACAGGGGCATTCCGCAAATTTCCACGGGCGATATGTTGCGCGAGGCCGTCGCCGCCGGCACCCGATTCGGTGCGAAAGCAAAGGAAACCATGGCCGCCGGGCAACTCGTTTCCGACGACATTGTCCTCGGCATACTCAGCGAGCGGCTGACCCGGCCGGATGCGGCGGACGGCTTCATACTCGATGGATTTCCGCGCACCAAGAAACAAGCTGCGGACCTGGAGGAGCTGCTCGACGAGCTCGGCGCTCCGCTCGATGCTGCCGTCTTGCTGGACGTCGATTTCGACAATCTCACGAAGCGCCTGACAGGCCGCAGGACCTGTTCAAAGACAGGAAAGCTTCTCAATATCTACTTCTCGCCCCAGGAGGAAATCGACGACTGCCTCAAAGCGGGCGGTGAGCTCATCCAGCGGGAGGACGACAACGAGACAACGATTCGCAGCCGCCTGGACGTTTACACGGAGCAAACGGAGCCGGTCATCGATTATTACCGCGAGCGCAGCAAGCTCAGGACGGTCGAGGCAGAAGGTACGATCGACGAGATCTACGAGCGGCTCAGGCAGGCTCTATAGAAGTCGCAGCAGCTCTTCACCGATAAGGTCCCGACGCCAACCCTGGAACGCCCGGGAGTCCGTCCTGCCTGACAGGATTGCGGCCGAGAGTTCCTTGCGCGGAGCGAGCAGCTCCGGGCTGATGCCAAGCTCCTCTGCACGCTTTGCAACTGTCGACTGCATGCTTTTCAGCAGTCTCTTCTGTTGTTCATTGGGTGCCGGAGGCGGCTGGTAGTCGTGGCTGTCTTCGTCGGAGCTTGCGACGATGGCCAGCAGTTCGCCGCCGGCGCGCTTCACGAGTTTCGCAGGCAGGCCGTCGATCGCCTGCAGGGCGTTCATGGTACCGGGCAGCTCGAGAGCGATATCCAGCAAGACGCTGTCCCTCAGGATCCACTGGCGCGGTCGATCCCTGCGCGCGGCCTCGGCTTCCCGCCATACCGTGAGACGTTCAGCAGCCGAGCGTCGACGCCCACGCAGATTGCGAGCGCCCTTGAGCCGCTGCACGGCCTGGGTTTCGTCGAATACATATAGCGACTCGTCCAGCAGCATGGCTGAGTCCTGGACCGCCCATTCCATCCTGCCGGCTTTTTCCAGGCGTTCGCCGAGGTGTTCGTAGGCCGGCAGCAGGTACTCTACATCCTCGACGGCGTAATGGACGAGCTCATCCGGTAGCGGCCGCTGCGACCAGTCCGCGCGGGTGTGTGACTTGGGTATCTCGGCACCGAAGAGCTCCTTTACCAGGCCTGCGTACCCGATCTGGGGCTGCATGCCGAGCAGCGCCGCGGCAATTTGCGTATCGAACAGCCCGGCTGGCATTGCGCCGGCGGTCTGGAAGATCACCTCGATGTCCTGGCGCGCCGAATGGACGACCCAGGTCTGACTGAATGTCGTGTCCCAGAACGACCGCATCGGATTTCCGGCGAGCGGGTCTATGCAGAAAACCCGGTCGGGGGTTGCGATCTGCACGAGGCATAGCTGAGCGAAAAAAGTCTTCTCGCGCATGAACTCCGTGTCGATCCCCAAAAGGGGATGAGAATGGAGTTCGGGCGTAATCGTATCGGGTTCGTCGACGAACGTGAACGCGGTCATTGATTGTCGCAGGGGTGGGTTTCGGCTCGGAAGATTAACATGCGATGATTACCCCATCGACGAGAATCGTGCTTCCGCCGTGCAGGCATTCCTCAAAACGCTTTTCGAAATTGCCATGGTACGCCGGGGACCCGACGCGATCCCGCACTCCTGGCTGCTTCTCAACGTCGCCACGGTGATGTGGTTCCTGCCGTTGGTCGTTCTGACGACGGTCGTCCAGGATTTCGGTGGTGCTGCGGTTGCCGCGACGGTGGCAAGCTGGATATTGAGCCTCGTCTGTTATGTGTGTGTGATCGTGCTGGCCGGTTACAGCAGCCGGCTCTTGCAGTCACTGACCGCCATCGTCGGCTGCGGCGCAATCATTTTCGGCGCCCAGGTCGCCGGCCTCATCGCGACGTCACTATTGCTGGGCGCGGAGGCGGCAACGATCGTCATCTACCTGTTGCTGTTCTGGTCCGTGTATGTCAAGGGACACATTATTGCGCGCACGATCGGCCGCGAGTGGTACGTCGGCCTGGTCATTGCAATTGCCGTGTTCATTTTACAGTATGCGTTTTCGACGGCGTTTTCCCCGGCATCCTGAGTTCCGGTATGCATATACACATTCTCGGCATCTGTGGCACCTTCATGGGCGGCATCGCGGCCCTGGCCGCGGCTGCCGGCCACAAGGTTTCCGGCTGCGACGCCGGCGTCTACCCGCCGATGAGCACGCAGCTGAAAAAGCTCGGCATCGACATTCACGAAGGTTTCGACGCGGACCAGTTGAAGACGCCGCCGGACTGCGTCGTCGTCGGAAACGTGGTGAGCAGGGGTTTCGACGTCGTCGAGGAAATGCTCGACCGCGATATTCCCTACCAGTCGGGGCCGCAGTGGCTGGCGGAACACGTGCTGCGCGGCCGGCACGTCTTCGCCGTATCCGGTACCCACGGCAAGACGACGACGGCGAGCCTGCTGGCCTGGATACTGGAAGACGCCGGATTGCAGCCCGGCTTCCTGATCGGCGGCGTGCCCGCCAACTTCGGTGTGTCGGCCCGCTACGGCAGCGGCAGCTGCTTCGTTGTCGAAGCGGATGAATACGACACTGCCTTCTTCGACAAGCGGGCAAAGTTCGTTCACTACAGGCCGCGCACGCTGATTCTCAACAATCTCGAATACGATCACGCCGACATCTACAAGGATCTCGACGCGATTCTCTGGCAGTTCCACCAGCTGCTGCGGACGGTCCCGGGATCCGGTCGCATCGTCATGAATGCGGCCGACGAAAACCTCGCGAGGCTTGTCGAAATGGGCTGCTGGACACCGCGTGAGTCATTTTCCCTGGGGGAGGGCAGCGGGTGGCGCGCCGACTTCGTCGACGCCAGCGAGCGCCATATTCGCATGAGCGACCCGGCAGGCCGGTCGGCCGAGTCCCGGTGGCATCTCGGCGGTTCGCACAATCTCGAAAACGCGATGGCCGCGGTTGCCGCTGCGCGTTCGGCCGGGGTCGAGCTGCAACAGGCGGTCGACGCACTGTCACGATTCGAGGGAGTGAAGCGGCGCATGGAGCGGACGGCGACGGTAGGCGATATCGCGATCTATGACGATTTTGCACACCATCCGACTGCGATCCGGCGCACGATCGCGGCAATGAAACGGCGCTACCCCGGCAATCGGCTTGTCGTGGCTATCGAGCCGCGCTCGAATACGATGAAACTCGGCGTGCATAACCGGGAACTCGCCGAGTCGCTCGAGCAGGCCGACCTGATCTGGATGTATCGCCCCGCGGAGATGGGCGAGGATTTCGATACGGCGCTCGAGGCGCTGGGCAAGAAGCTGCGCGCGTTTCGAGACTATGACGAACTCGTGAGTGACATGTCGACGCGGGTGCTCGCCGGAGACCAGGTCGTATTCATGAGCAACGGGGGATTCGGCGGGGCGCGGCAGACCCTCACCGCCGTCCTGCAACGGACGCGCACCTCCTGAATCCCATCCCCGGTCGCGTCCGCGACCCTCGACGACCCTCCCTGTTTCGTGCGCGACACGGCAGGCGCCCGGGTCATTTGTCTCCCTCATGGCTCCCTTCGGTCCGCTTTACTTCGGTCGACAAACGCCCCGGGCGCCTGCTCGTCCGTGGTCAAACAATGCCACGGCGCCTGGTTCGGGGTGTTTGTCGACGAGGCCGCTGTTTGCTGCCGAAGAGAGCAGATTCTGTCAGTCTGATGTCCTGACCAGCGAAGAGCGGAGCGAGCAGCCCGGAGACAAACACCGCAGACCAGGCGCATTGCTGTCAACCGCGCCCAGAGGGGTGGTGTTCGGTGGTTATTCGCCGGCTGCTCGCGAGGTATCTATACTTGGGATGTACTTGATTAATGGTCGGCGTCGTGCGCGTACCGCTTTTTCCCTTGAATACGGTTTTGTTCCCGGGCGGTCCGCTGCCGCTACGGATTTTCGAGGCACGGTACGTGGACATGATCGGCCGGTGCATGAAGGACGACAGCCCGTTTGGCGTCGTTTTGATTCGCGAGGGGGGTGAAGTCGGACCGGCCCGCACCTACGATATCGGCACGCTGGCGCGGATAGTGGACTGGTACCAGGGCAGCGACGGCTTGCTGGGCGTAACCGCTCGGGGCGAGCAGCGCTTTCGCCTGCTGTCGACGGATCGCCAGGAAGACGGGCTCAACGTCGGTGAGATTGAGCTACTGCCGGAAGAAAATGAAGTCCCATTGCCGGAAGAGTATCGGCCGATGGCGGCGATCCTCAGCGGCGTGCTCGACGATCTGGGCCGGTTGTACGAAGACCTGGATCGTCGCCTCGACGATGCGGGCTGGGTTACGAACCGATTCGTCGAGATTCTGCCAATCGATCTCGAGGAAAAGCAGCTATGCCTCGAGCAGTCGGACCCGGCCGAGCGCCTCCGGCTCGTACAGGAAGTGTTGAAGCACGTGCGCAACCCGGTCGGTGCCGCCTGAACGTCTAAAGCGTCGCGAACACCTTGCGTGCGGCAGCAAGCGTCTGCTCGATCTCACTTTCGCCGTGGGCCGCCGAAACGAAACCTGCCTCGAAGGCCGATGGTGCCAGGTACACGCCTTCGTCCAGCATGCCGTGGAAGAATGCCTTGAATCGCTCGACGTCGGCGGCGGCGACCTGCGCAAAACTGCGTACCGGTCCCGAGTCTGTAAATACGAAGCCGAACATTCCGCCCTGCTGCTCGACGCACAGGGCAACGCCGGCGTCGGCCGCCGCTGCCGCGAGGCCGTCGGTCAGCTGCCTGGTCCGCTCGCCGAGTTGCTCGTAAAAGCCGGGTGCATCGATGAGTTCCAGCGTCGCCAGCCCGGCGGCCATTGCGACCGGGTTGCCGGACAGGGTGCCCGCCTGGTAGACGGGGCCATCGGGTGCAATGCTCGCCATGATGTCGGCACGGCCACCGAACGCGGCGGCCGGCATGCCGCCGCCGACAACCTTGCCGAGTGTCGTGAGGTCGGGCTCTATCCCGAACAATGCCTGGGCGCCGCCCTTGGCGACGCGAAATCCGGTCATCACTTCATCGAAAATCAGTAACGCGCCGCTGCTGCTGCATGCCGCTCGCAGAGTCTCGAGGAAGCCGGGAGTGGGAGGCACCATGTTCATGTTGCCGGCGATGGGCTCGACGATAACGCAGGCAATTTCCTCGCCGAGTTCGTCAAAAGCCTGGCCCACGGCATCGGCGTCGTTATAGGGCAGGGTGATCGTGTGGGCAGCGAGCTCGGCTGGTACGCCGGGGGAGCTGGGAACACCCAGGGTCAGCGCGCCCGAGCCGGCCTTGATCAGCAGCGAATCCGAATGGCCGTGATAACAGCCCTCGAACTTGACGATCTTGTCGCGTCCCGTGTGTCCGCGTGCGAGGCGGATCGCGCTCATCGTCGCCTCGGTACCCGAGCTCACCATGCGCAGTCGCTCGATCGACGGCATTAGTTCCGAGATCTTCCTGGCAATGCGGGTTTCGAGCACGCAGGGCGCACCGAAACTCAAGCCCCGTTGCGCGGTATCGACGACGGCTTCGATCACGGCCGGGTGCGCGTGCCCGAGGATCATCGGCCCCCACGAGCCGACGTAGTCGATGAACCGGCGTCCATCCTCCGACTCGACCCATGCACCGCTCGCGCTCTTGAAGAAGACCGGCTCCCCACCAACGCCGGCGAATGCGCGCACCGGTGAATTCACACCTCCCGCGATGACCTCACGGGCGTCTGTAAAAAAACTCATTCGATTCCTCTTTGCTCGTGCATCTGCGTAATCCTGACACCGCGTTGCTGGAGCAGACGCGGTACGCCGTCCTCGCCGACCAGGTGCAGGGCTCCCACGACGACCAGGTAATCCTCACCCTGCTTCAATAACTCGTCGATCGTGTCCACCCAAAGCCGGTTGCGGTTTACCACGATTGTGTCGTAGAGCTCCGGGTACCCGGAGACGTCCTCGAGCAAGGTCTGTTCGAGGTAGCCAATGTCACCCGAACGCCAGGCCAAAATCAAATCGTCCATGATCTCGCGAATTGCGGCGCTCTCGCTGAGCGTCTGCATGAGAAGGGCTCGCTGCGCGTCGAGCGATAGTCCGTCGAGATAGCCGAGCTGCTGTTCGACCGATTCGAAACCGAGGATCGTCTTGCCGTCCGTCGTTGCCTTTTTCAGCAGCTGCATTTCGACGCCATACGACGGATTGAAGCCGATTCGGGCGAGAACCAGCTGTTCGACCGTGATTGCCGCCAACCATGGCTCGGTGCGTTCCAGCATGTCGAGCGGAATCTCCAGCTCGGCTGCCGCGGCCATCGCTTCCTCGTAAAGCTCGTCACCCATCACGTCTCGCAGCGATGTGCCTTCGTCGAGCAGCCCCAGGCGATTGATCGTCGCCTGCATCAGCAGGGGATCGAGATCGTCCATGTCGAGTTCCATGTAGATTGTCTCGGCATCGTCATAGACTTCGTCGATCACCCTCGGCAGCGGATGATCCTGCTCCCGCAGCAGGTGAACCGAACCGAGCACGTAGACGCGATTGCTGGTTCCCTCGGCCATCCACATTGTGACCGGGTGGCCCGGCGAATCGCCCAGGGCGGCGGCTGGCAGCAGCCACAGCCATGCAAGCGTGAATCGATTAACCACGGTCTACCCAGACGAGTTCGAGGTCGATGCCGCCGTCCGGCCGCAGTTCGATGCACCGGTAAGCCGGCGGTCTGTCGTCGACGGCAAACTCGTCGGCGCGCGGCAGGAACTGGCGGCAGGTAGATGGCGTGGCGATAAGCCGGATACCGTTGTGACTGGCGTCATAATCCTGGTGGACGTGCCCGAAAATGGCTGCCCGTACACGCCCCGCGGAACCGGCTCGCGAGAGAAATTCGTCGCCATTGTCGAGGCCCACGGAATCCAGCCACCTGCTGTGCATCTGCACGGGCGGATGGTGCAGGCAGATCAATACGTGGTCCTCGCTGCTGGCTGCGATCGCTTCCTCCATACGGCGCAGCTCTCGTTCCGCGATCTTGCCACCTGCACGGCCCGCGCTGCAGCTGTCGACACCGACGATCAGCCAGTTGCCGGTTGCCAGGGAACCGCAATAGGAGAACGGCGGGTTCGGTAGCGTCTCGCGCATCAGGTAACGAACATCATGGTTACCCGGCACGCAGAAGACCGGCAGGTCGAGCGCGGACAGCAGGTCGCGGCAGTGACTGTAGGCGTCCGCCGAGTCATCCTGGATGATGTCACCGGTCAGGGCGATAAGGTCTGCCTCGAAGTTGCCCTCGCGGTAGTGTTCGATGACCGCCCGTAGTGTGTCGTAGGTGACGGCACCACGCAGGGAGCCGCTCCTGTCGGCAAAGAGATGCGGATCCGTCAGATGCAGGACCCGCACAGAATCAGCTGAATCGTGGATGCGCTCCGACCTCAAGCCGCGTCAATGCCATGCATGATAGCGGCACTCCGAGGCCGCGAGCAATCGGCACGCTGGAGCTAGTAGCGGTAGCTGTCCGGCTTGTAAGGACCCTGCTTCGACACGCCGATGTAGTCCGCCTGTTCGTCAGACAGCGGCGTCAGTCGAGCGCCGATCCTGTCGAGGTGCAGCCGTGCCACTTTCTCGTCCAGGTGCTTGGGAAGTACGTAGACCTCGTTCCTGTACTGATCGCTGTTCTGCCACAGTTCGATCTGTGCCAGTACCTGGTTGCTGAACGAATTGGACATCACGAAGCTCGGATGTCCGGTCGCGCAACCCAGGTTCACCAGCCGGCCTTCAGCGAGAAGGATGAGGCGCTTGCCGTCAGGGAAGATCACGTGATCGACCTGCGGCTTGATGTTTTCCCACTCGTACTTCTTCAGGTACTCGACGTCTATCTCGTTGTCGAAATGCCCGATGTTGCAGACGATGGCTTCGTTCTTCATGCGTTCCAGATGCTCGCCGGTAATCACGTGGTAATTGCCGGTTGCGGTCACGACGATATCCACCTGGTCGCATATCTCGTCGAAGCGGACCACGCGATATCCTTCCATCGCCGCCTGCAGTGCACAGATCGGATCGATCTCGGTAATCCATACCGTGGCGCCGAGACCGCGCAGCGACTGTGCGGATCCCTTGCCGACGTCACCGAATCCGCAGACGACCGCAATCTTGCCGGCGATCATTACGTCGGTGGCGCGCTTGATACCGTCGACCAGCGATTCGCGGCAGCCGTAAAGGTTGTCGAACTTGGACTTGGTCACCGAGTCGTTGACGTTGAACGCGGGGCAGCCGAGGCTGCCTTCCTTCATCATCTCGTAAAGCCGGTGGACGCCCGTGGTCGTCTCCTCCGACAGGCCACGAACCTCCTTAAGAAGCTCCGGATGCTTGTCGTGCATGACCAGCGTCAGGTCACCGCCGTCATCGAGCAGCATGTTCGGGCGCCAGCCGTCGGGGCCCTGGATCGTCTGCTCGACGCACCACCAGTATTCTTCCTCGGTCTCACCTTTCCAGGCGAACACGGGAACGCCGGCAGCCGCGATGGCCGCTGCCGCGTGATCCTGGGTCGAGAAGATGTTGCAGGACGACCAGCGGATTTCCGCACCCAGTGCCTGCAGTGTCTCGATGAGTACCGCGGTCTGGATCGTCATGTGCAGGCAACCGGCGATCCTGGCGCCTTTCAGCGGCTGCTTGCCTGCGTACTCCTCGCGGAGCGCCATCAGCCCGGGCATTTCCGTTTCCGCGATCGCGATTTCCTTGCGCCCCCAGTCTGCGAGTGCGATGTCCTTGACCTTGTAGTCGGGTGTCTGAATGGCAACGGGTTCGCTGCTCATGGTGATCTCCTGTTAATTGTCTGTCAGGCCGCCGCGGCGCCCTTGAGCGCCTCGGCCTTGTCGGTTTTTTCCCACGGCGCATCGATGTCTTCGCGGCCGAAATGGCCGTAGGCCGCCGTGGCCTTGTAGATGGGGCGAACGAGGTCCAGCATCTTGAGGATGCCGTAGGGCCTCAGGTCGAAATGCTCGCGGATGAGCTCGGTCAACCGCGAGTCGGAAATCTTGCCGGTGCCGAAGGTAAACACGCTGATGGACGTCGGCTCGGCGACGCCGATCGCATACGATACCTGCACCTCGCAGCGATCCGCGAGGCCGGCAGCAACGATATTCTTCGCGACGTATCGCGCGGCATAAGCGGCCGACCGGTCGACCTTGGACGGATCCTTGCCGGAGAAGGCGCCGCCGCCGTGGCGCGCCATGCCGCCGTAGGTGTCGACGATGATCTTGCGGCCGGTGAGGCCGGCATCGCCCATCGGTCCGCCGATCTCGAAGCGTCCTGTCGGGTTGATGTGGAACTTGGTGTCAGGCCCGATCCACTCTGCCGGGAGCACGGGCTTGATGATCTCGTCGATCACGCCCTCCCTGATCTCCGCCATGCTCACGTCCGCCCTGTGCTGGGTCGACAACACGACCGCATCGATCGATACGGGCTTGTTGTCCTCGTAAACGAAGGTCACCTGGCTCTTTGCGTCCGGACGCAGCCACGGCAGCGTACCGTTCTTGCGGACCTCCGCCTGGCGGCGCACGAGAAGATGCGCGTAGGTGATCGGTGCCGGCATCAGCACGTCGGTCTCGTTGCTGGCGTAGCCGAACATCATCCCCTGGTCGCCGGCACCCTGTTCCTCGGCGGTTGCGCGATCGACGCCCAGCGCGATGTCGGCAGACTGCTTGCCGATCGCGTTGAGCACCGCACAGGAATGGCCGTCAAATCCCATCTTGGAATCGTCGTAGCCGATATCCACCACGGTTTCCCTGACGATCTGCTCGAAATCGACCCACGCCTCCGTCGTAATCTCGCCCGCGACGATCACGACACCGGTCTTCACCAGGGTCTCGCAGGCAACGCGTGCCTTCGGGTCTTCCGCGAGGATAGCGTCGAGGATGCCGTCGGATATCTGGTCGGCAATTTTGTCCGGATGTCCCTCGGAAACGGATTCCGAGGTGAACACGAAAGAGTCACTCATGGGATTCGGTCTTTGGCGGTTTAAAGAGCGCCGGATTGTACCTCAATGCATGCCGCCACGACTATTTGCCGCGCAAATGATGCAATTGGTTACGTTTGCGGGACGGATTTCCCCATCACGGCAATCCGCAGCTTGCGGCCTCCGTGAAAAACCCTGAAAATGCGCGGCTCGAGAAAGCGATTTTTCGCCGTCGATTCACATAACAAACGCCGCCAGGCGCAGAAGATCTCGATGCCACAACAAGCCAATGCCGCCGGCCAGCCGGCCCGGCGAGACCTCGCGAACGCCATCCGGGCACTCTCGATGGATGCTGTGCAGGCAGCCAACTCCGGGCACCCCGGGGCGCCCATGGGCATGGCGGATATCGCGGAGGTGCTCTGGAACGATTACCTCAAGCACAATCCTGCCAATCCCCGTTGGCCTGATCGCGACCGCTTCGTGCTGTCCAACGGTCACGGCTCGATGTTGCTCTACAGTCTGCTACACCTTACCGGTTACGACGTAAGCATCGACGAACTCAGGAATTTCCGCCAGTTCGGCCAGCGAACGGCGGGCCACCCGGAGTACGAGCCCGAAATGGGCGTGGAAACGACGACCGGCCCCCTGGGCCAGGGCATAAGCAACGCGGTCGGGATGGCGCTCGCCGAGAAAATGCTGGCTGCGGAATTCAATCGCGACGGCTTTCCCGTGGTCGATCATCGTACCTGGGTGTTCGTCGGGGACGGTTGTCTCATGGAGGGTATTTCGCACGAGGCATGCTCACTGGCGGGCACCCTGAAGCTCGGCAAGCTGATCGCGTTCTATGACGACAACGATATTTCCATCGACGGTAACGTCAGCGGCTGGTTCACTGACGATACGCCCGCGAGATTCGAGAGCTATGGCTGGCATGTCATACGTGACGTGGACGGCCACGACGGCACTGCGGTCGCCGAGGCTATCGACAGGGCGACCGCGGAAACCGGCAGGCCGTCGCTGATCTGCTGCAAGACGGTGATCGGCTACGGGGCGCCGAACAAGCAGGGCAGCGCGTCGACGCACGGTGCGCCACTCGGCGAGGACGAGGTCGCGGCAGCGCGCGAGCAGCTCGGCTGGAACCACCCGCCGTTCGAGGTGCCGGCCGCCATTGCGGCCGCGTGGGACGCGCGTGACGACGGAGCGGCGGAAGAATCGACCTGGGCCGAGATGCTTGGCGCTTACGCCACAGCGCATCCGGAGCTGGCGAAAGAATTCGGGCGCCGCATCAACGGCGAGCTCCCGGATGGCTGGGCGAGCTTCGCAGACGAAGCGATCGCGAAGATCGATGCGGCGGCTGAGACCATGGCTACGCGCAAGGCGTCACTCGTCGCGCTCAATGCCTTTGCGCCGGTCCTGCCGGAACTCGCGGGCGGGTCCGCGGACCTCACCGGTTCCAACCTGACGAAGCATGCCGGCTCGAAGGTCATAACGGGCGACGACGCCGGTGGGAATTACATCTATTTCGGCGTCCGCGAATTCGGCATGACCGCGATCTGCAACGGGATGGCACTCCACGGGGGCGTGATTCCCTACAGCGGGACCTTTCTCGTCTTTTCCGACTACGCACGAAATGCGCTGCGCATGGCTGCGCTCATGGAAGTGCAGCAGATCCTGGTTTACACACACGATTCCATCGGGCTCGGGGAAGACGGCCCCACGCACCAGCCGATCGAGCACGTTGCATCCTTGCGGCTGATGCCGAATATGCGCGTCTGGCGGCCCTGCGACACGGTCGAGACCGCCGTTGCGTGGCGCGACGCTATCGAGCGCCGTGATGGCCCCACGAGCCTTGTGCTGACTCGCCAGGGTGTGCCACACCAGCCTCGCGATGCCGCGCAGATCGGCAACATCGCCAGGGGTGGCTATGTGCTGAAAGACTCGGCCGGCAAGCCTGATGCGATCCTGATTGCGACGGGATCGGAGGTCTCGCTTGCCGTTGCCGCCGCCGAGCGGCTCGCCGGAGACGGCATCGATACGCGCGTGGTTTCGATGCCGTGCACCAGCGTTTTCGAAAGCCAGGATGAACAATACCGGGAGGCGGTGCTGCCGCCCGACGTGTCGGCGCGCGTTGTCGTCGAGGCGGGGGCTACCGGCGGCTGGTGGCGCTATGCAGGGCCCTCCGGCAAGGTCATCGGCATCGACTGCTTCGGTAAGTCGGCGCCGGCCGCCGAGCTGTTCGAACATTTCGGATTTTCGGTCGACAACGTCGTCGACATAACGAAGAGCGTAATCACCAGGTAACCCTTTCATATCTCTGCCGGAATCACGGTCCACGGACTGCCGGCCAATAGAATCAGCAGGAGACAAACATGACGATCAAGGTTGGCATCAACGGCTACGGCCGCATCGGGCGAAACGTACTCCGCGCGATCCACGAATCGGGCCGTGCAGGAGAATTCGACGTTGTTGCGCTCAATGATCTCGGTGACGCCGCGACAAACGCGCACCTCACCCGGCGCGATACGGCTCACGGGCCGTTCCCGGGCACCGTCGAAGTCGACGGCAACGACATCATCGTCAACGGCGATCGGGTGAAGGTTTTCGCCGAACGTGACCCCGCGAAGCTGCCCTGGGGCGAGCTCGGCGTCGACGTTGTCTATGAATGCACCGGCCTGTTCCGCACGCGCGAGACGGCCGGCAAGCACCTCGACGGCGGCGCGAAGAAGGTCATCATTTCTGCGCCGGGCGGCGAGGGTATCGACAAGACCATCGTCTACGGCGTCAACCACGACACGCTGACCAGGGACGATGCCGTCATCTCGAATGCATCCTGCACGACGAATTGCCTGGCACCGCTGGTCAAGCCGTTGCACGAGAGTATCGGCGTCAAGCACGGCATCATGACGACGATCCACGCCTACACCAACGACCAGGTGTTGACCGACGTCTATCACAAGGATCTGCGTCGGGCCCGTTCGGCAACGATGTCGCAGATTCCGACGAGTACCGGCGCCGCAAAGGCTGTAGGCCTCGTGCTGCCGGAGTTGAACGGGAAGCTGGACGGTTTCTCGATGCGTGTGCCGACGATCAACGTATCGGCCGTCGACCTGTGTTTCGTCGCGGAACGTGCGACCAGCATCGATGAGATCAACGAAGTGCTGAAAGCCGCCAGCGAAGGTGAGCTAAAGGGCGTACTGGCTTACAACGATGAGCCGCTCGTATCCATCGACTTTAATCATGACCCGGCATCGTCTACTTACGACGCGTCACTGACCAAGGTCATCGATGGCACGATGGTCAAGGTTATCGCCTGGTACGACAACGAATGGGGATTCTCCAATCGCATGCTCGATACCACCGTCGCACTCGTTAACGCCAAGTAACCGGTTCCGACGATGCCAGTCGTACGAATGTCCGACCTCGAGCTGTCCGGCAAGCGAGTGCTGATTCGCGAGGACCTGAACGTGCCGGTGGATGGCGGCAAGGTTACGAGCGATGCGCGCATTCGCGCATCGCTGCCCACGATCAGGGCGGCGCTGGAAGCGGGCGCAGCGGTCATGCTGATGTCGCACCTGGGCCGGCCGACGGAAGGTCAGCCGGATGACAGGTTTTCTCTGCAGCCGGTTGCGGACCGGCTGTCGGAATTACTTGGGCGTGACGTGCCGCTGGTGCAGGACTGGATCGACGGCGTCGAGGTATCTCCCGGCGACGCCGTGCTGCTGGAAAACGTCCGCTTCCTCGAGGGGGAGAAGGCATGCGACGAGAACCTTTCGAGGAAGATGGCAGCGCTCTGCGAAGTGTTCGTCATGGACGCATTCGGCACGGCACATCGCGCGCAGGCGAGTACCTACGGCGTTGCGGAACATGCGCCGGTCGCGTGTGCTGGGCCGCTGCTCGCGGCGGAACTCGAGGCACTCGGCAAGGCGCTCGATAACCCGGCGCGGCCGCTGGTGGCAATCGTGGGCGGATCGAAGGTCTCTACCAAGCTGGATGTGCTCGGTGCACTGGCCGGTATCGTGGACTACCTGATCGTCGGCGGCGGGATAGCCAACACGTTTATCGCGGCCGCGGGGCATGACGTCGGCAAGTCGCTGCATGAAGCGGACATGCTGGACACCGCTCGCGGCCTGGCCGCCGGCGGCGAAGGCCGCGCACAGATCCCGGTACCGACGGACGTCGTCGTCGCCAGTGAGTTTGCGGACGTCGAGGGAACCAGGAAGGCTGTGGATGCCGTATCCGGCGACGAACTGATCCTCGATATTGGTCCGGAAACGGCGGCGCGTTTCAGCGAAATAATCGCCGCTGCCGGAACCGTGATATGGAACGGGCCGGTCGGCGTATTCGAATTCGACAACTTCGGCGCCGGCACGAAGGCCCTGGCTGAGGCGATTGCCGCAAGCGACGCGTTCTCGGTCGCCGGGGGTGGCGATACGCTCGCCGCGATCGACAAGTATGGTGTCGCGGAGCGGATCTCCTACATTTCGACCGGAGGTGGCGCGTTCCTGGAGTTTGTCGAGGGCAAGAAGCTGCCCGCGGTCGAGGTTCTGGAACGGCGGGCTGCCGGCTAAACGGGCCAGGGGCCGGTGATCGCGAGCGTCGTTCCCGGGTACTGAATATTCACGAACAGCGTCTTGCCATCGGGCGCGAAACAGACGCCGGCGAGTTCCGAGTTCGAGTAAGCGTTGTCCGCGAGGTGGTACTGGCTGCCGTCGGGCCGGACGCCGACGAGCCCGCAATGACTGGATGTGTCCTCGCACAAGATCAGGTCGCCCCACGGCGCCATCGTCAGGTTGTCCGCATTTCGCAGCAGCGAATCCTCACCGGCCTCGGCGAGCAGGGTCAGTTGCCCCGGTTGTTCCGCTTCGCCGCTGCCCCCTTCCAGCGGACTCGGCTGGTACACGAAAACCTGGCCCAGGCGTCGCCGGCCGCCGATCGTGCATGTGAATGCGAACGCATCGCCGGCCACACACAGACCTTCGCCGCGCGCGAATGTGGCCGCCCCTGCGGCAGCTCCGCGCAGCCGCAGGTCGTTCTCGACCGGGTCGACGTCGTCCAGGTCGAGCCATTCCGTGGCCAGCGTCTCGCCGATCTCGATACTGCGATCACCTGACCAGTTGTGAAGCTGTTCTGCCGGCCTGCCGGTAATGGCAAGCGCCTGCAGCCGGCCGCCTTCCCGGAGCCGACCCGGAACGTCGGGGATGTAGCGGTAGAACAGGCTGTAGTGGCGATCCTCGGTCATGTAGACGATGCCGGTCGGCTCATGGACGGCGCAGGCCTCGTGCTCGAAGCGGCCCATCGCCTTGATGGGCGCCGGGTCTGCGAGGCCGTCCCCGCCCGACGGCACCTCGAAGACGTAGCCGTGCTTCTCGTCGCGCGTTATCAGGCGGCCGCGCGAGAAGTCGGAGCCGGGGCTTTCGAAACATTCCTCGCAGGACAACCAGCTGCCCCACGGCGTCGGCCCGCCCGCGCAGTTGAGTTCGGTGCCGGCCAGGCTCAGGTGCTGGCGCTCGGTGCGTCCTGTCCGCGGATCGTAGACGGTCGTCGTCGTGCCGCCCGCTCCCGGCGACGTGCCGCCGCCGTGGTCATAGACGCGTTCCTTTATACGGTCGGGGAGTGCTTCGAAACCGGTGCCGAAAGCGCTGTATTCGGGGAACGCCGGCGGCATCTCGTGGTTGCACACGAGGATCACCTTGCCGTCCGGGCCGGGAAACGCCGCCATGCCGTCGTGGGCCGGCGGCACCTTGAAACCGTCGTCCATCGTGTCGCCGGATTTCGAAACGATCCGGTAGCTGAATCCGTCGGGCAGGTCCAGCAGTTCTCCCGGGTCAGCCTGCAGGGGACCTATGCCGATCTGCGCCGCATGAGTGCGTCGCGCGATCGGCGGGCTGGCGGCGGCCATGGCGATACACTGCAGGAAACGGCGTCGATTGATCATCACGTGGGCTGAGCTGGTGAAAGCATTGCAGGATAACAGCACATTGTTACAGGAAGCGAACGGGTTGCTGATCCGTAGTACTACCGACACACCGTTGTGCAATAATCGCCGCCATGCACAGACGCACCAAGATCGTGGCGACGCTGGGACCGGCGACCGACCACAAGAAGACGCTGTTGAAGATGATCGATGCCGGGCTCGATGTCGCGCGCATCAATTTTTCCCATGGCGAGGCGGCCGAGCATCGTCGCCGCGCCAGTGAGCTTCGCGAGGCGGCGGCGGAGTGCCAGCGTGACGTGGGCCTGCTGGGTGATCTCCAGGGGCCAAAGATTCGCGTGCAGCGCTTCCGGGACCGGGCCGTCGAACTTCAGGACGGCGCATCGTTCTTCCTCGATAGTTCGCTCGGTTTCGAGGATGGGACCGAGGAGGGTGTCGGGGTTGCCCTGGATACGCTGCACGAGGACGTAAAGCCGGGGGACAACCTGTTGCTCAATGACGGCATGATCTCCCTGCAGGTCGATCGCATCGAGGGCACCCGCGTTCACACGACCGTCGTCAATGGCGGGATCCTGTCCAATCACAAGGGTATCAACAAGAAAGGTGGTGGCCTGTCCGCGCCGGCATTGACCGATGTCGACCGGGAGAACATCAAGCTTGCCGCCGAACTCGGGATGGATTTCCTGGCCGTTTCCTTCGTGCGCGACGGCGAGGATGTACTCGAAGCTCGGCGCCTGTTCGAGGAGGCCGGCGGCAAGGGGCTGATCGTCGCCAAGGTGGAGCGTGTCGAAGCCGTCGAGGCAATAGACTCGATCATCGAGGCCGCCGACATCATCATGGTTGCCCGTGGGGACCTGGGCGTCGAGATGGGCTACGCAGAGTTGACGGGCATACAGAAGAAGCTCATTCGCAAGACGCGCAAGGCCAGCAAGATAGTGATCACGGCGACACAGATGATGGAGTCGATGATCCAGAACCCGATTCCGACGCGTGCGGAGGTTTCGGACGTATCGAATGCGGTCATGGACGGAACGGATGCCGTGATGCTGTCCGGGGAAACGGCGGTCGGCCGCTACCCGGTAAAGGCGATTCGTGCGATGGCCGAGGTCTGCAAGGGTGCCGAAAAGTTCCCCTTGCCCGAGGGCCTTACACGTCACCGCATCGGCGATTATTTCGGACGCGTCGACGAAGCGATCGCAATGGCCGTCATGTACACCGCGAATCATCTCAAGGTAACGGCGATTATCGCGTTGACCGAGTCCGGTTCGACCGCGCGCTGGATGTCGCGAATCCGCTCCGATATCCCGATCTATGCGCTGACGCCGCACGCGGCAACCAGTCGGCGCGTCACGATCTACCGGGGCGTAATCCCGGTGTACTTCAGCGCCGAGCAGACCGACGGCAGCCCGTATCGGCGCGTCTTCGATACTTTGCTGGCCCGCGACCTTGCGAGTGTCGGCGATTACGTTATCGTGACCAAGGGCGACGTCGAGGGCGTTTCGGGAGGCACCAATTCGATGACGATCGTGCAGGTAACGGGATCGGGCTGAGGAACATGCGGCGCTGGATCATTGGTACAGGGGCCGCGGCGCTCCTGTTGCTCGCCGCCGCGGCGCTCGCGGCCTGGCTGACACTGCGCGCCAGCCTGCCGCAGCTCGACGGTGAACTCGAGGCACGGGGACTCGGCGACACGGCGACGATCGAGCGTGATAGTGCAGGCATCCCGACGATTACGGCCAGCACGCGTGTCGACCTTGCTTATGCAACCGGATTCGCTCACGGACAGGACCGGTTCTTCCAGATGGACCTGATTCGGCGCCAGGCGGCAGGCGAACTGTCGGAGCTGTTCGGCGAAATCGCGGTCGACACCGACAAGCGCTACCGGTTTCATCGTTTCAGGGATCGTGCCCGCGCCGTATTGGCCGGGTCGCCGGTCGCCGACGTCGAGATCCTCGAGAATTACGCGGCCGGCGTGAATGCGGGGCTTGCCAGCCTCGGCGCACGACCGTTCGAACATCTCTTGCTCGGCGCAGAGCCGGCGCCCTGGCGGGCGGAAGATTCCGTCCTCGTCGTTTACGCGATGTTCATGCAGCTGAATGACGCACGTGCCAGCAAGGACGTGCGCCGCGGCTTCGCGAATCGCTCGCTGCCGGAGGAAGTGTTCGACTGGCTGTATCCAAAGGGTACGGGCTGGGATGCACCGATCATGGGACAGGCGAGAACGCAGCCACCTTTGCCGCCGGCCAGCCTGTTCTCGGTGCGTGATGTGACGGAGAAGCCGCCGGCGGCGGGAGAAGTCGGCAAGCCCTACCTGAATGGCAGTAACAACTGGGTCGTACGCGGTGACCTGACCGGGACCGGGCGTGCGCTGATGTCGAACGACATGCACCTGGGTCACGACGTGCCGAACATCTGGTACCAGGCCCGGCTGATTGTAACGACCGAGGAGCCCCGAGACGTGACCGGGGTGTCGCTGCCGGGCACGCCGTTCATCACTGCCGGCAGTAACGGCAATATTGCGTGGGGCTACACGAACAGCTACGGCGACTGGGCGGACGCCGTGCTGCTACGTTCGGGCGCGGCGCCCGGTAGCTATCGCACGCCGCGAGGCGATCGGCAATTCGAAGTGCGCAGCGAGACCATCGAGGTCAGGGATGCGGAACCCGTCGTTTACGAAATCCGGGAGACGATCTGGGGGCCGGTGGACGACCTGATCGACTATCCCGACGGCGATATCGCCGTAAGCTGGATCGCACACAGCCCCGAGGCACTGAACCTGAATCTCGTTGCACTGGAAACCGCGTCGAATGTGGACGAGGCGCTCGAGATCGCTCCGACGATGGGTATTCCGCCGCAGAACTTCGTCGTCGGCGATGCCGGTGGCAACATCGGGTGGACGATCGCCGGGCAGATTCCGGTCAAGAACGGTTTCGATGCAATGGTCCCGGCGGACTGGAGCCAGGAGGAGGGGTGGCTCGGCTGGCTGCATCCGTCCGACTACCCGCGTGTCGTCAACCCGGCCAAGGGCCGCATCTGGACCGCCAATGCCCGCGTCGCCGATGCGGACGCGCTGGAGGTCATCGGAGACGGTGGCTACGACCTCGGCGCGCGTGCCAGCCAGATTCGGGACTCGCTGCTTGCGTCGGACAGTTTCGAAGCGGCCGACATGCTTGCGATCCAGTACGATGACCGCGCGTTGTTCCTGTCACGCTGGCGCGACGTGATACTCGCTGTCCTCACGGATGCCCGCGTCGCAGAAGATCCGCAGCTCGCCGAATATCGCGGGCTGGTAATGGACTGGATACCCAGGGCGGTTCCGGAATCCGTTGGATACCGCCTGGTACGTGCATTTCGGCTCGAGGTGCAGTCGAAGGTATTCCACGCGCTCATGGCGCCGGTTCGTGCCGCAAACGGCGGCGACGTCGAGCCCTTGCTGAGCAACCAGTTCGAAGGTGTGCTCTGGCAACTCCTGGACGAGCAGCCGCGACACCTGCTTCCGGGCGCCTACGAGTCGTGGGACGAATTGTTGCTAGACGCCATTCGTACGAATATCGCGTGGTTCGGGGACCGCTACGAAGGCGGGCTCGCGTTGCGCAACTGGGGCGAAGTCAACACGGCATCTATCCGCCATCCGCTCAGCCGAGCTCTGCCGGTATTGTCGCCGTGGCTCGACATGCCCGCGGAGCCGCTGAACGGTGATGTCGACCTGCCGAAAGCGCAGGGCCCGGCATTCGGCGCCTCGCAGCGCTTTTCGGTGTCGCCCGGCGACGAGGCAAACGGCCTTATGCATATGCCGACGGGCCAGAGCGGCCACCCGTTGTCGGCGTTCTATCGCAAGGGACATGACGAGTGGGTACACGGTCGGCCCAGCCCCTTCCTGCCGGGCGAAACGCAACACACGCTGCGCCTGTTACCGGCCGATTGACATAAGCGAGCGCTGTCTTCTCGCCCGGGCTCCTGACCTAATGGCGCCCAGGGGGTAAGATGTTCGTTTTACGTTCCACCATACGGGACCGAAATGACTGATACCCGCTTTACAGGTACCACTACCTACGTTGCCACCGACGACCTGATGATGGCCGTCAATGCTGCGGTTACGCTCGAAAGGCCGATACTCATCAAGGGCGAGCCCGGCACGGGCAAAACGCAGCTCGCGGTGGAAGTGGCCGGCGCGCTCGGCAAGCCGTTGTTCGAATGGCACATCAAGTCGACGACCAAGGCGCAGCAGGGTCTTTACGAATACGATGCGGTGGCGAGGCTCAGGGATTCGCAGCTCGGAGACGATCGGGTCCACGACATTGCCAACTACATCCAGAAGGGCAAGATCTGGGAGGCATTCGCGTCGGATGAGCAGCCGGTACTGTTGATCGACGAAATCGACAAGGCCGATATCGAGTTTCCCAACGACCTGTTGCGGGAACTCGATCGCATGGAGTTCTATGTCTACGAAACGCAGCAACTCGTAGCGGCAAAACACCGACCCATCATCGTCATCACGAGTAATAACGAGAAGGAACTGCCCGACGCGTTCCTGCGCCGTTGCTTTTTCCACTACATCAAGTTCCCGGACAAGGACACGATGGCGAGGATCGTGGACGTGCACTATCCGAACCTGAAGAAAAACCTGCTCAGCGAGGCGCTCGGCGCGTTTTACAGGCTCCGTGAAGTGCCTGGGCTGAAGAAGAAACCATCGACCTCCGAACTGCTCGACTGGATCAAGTTGCTGCTGGCCGAAGACATTCCGCCGGAAGCGCTGCGCAGCGATGACAAGCGCAAGGCGATCCCGCCGCTGTACGGCGCGCTGCTCAAGAACGAGCAGGATGTGCACCTCTTCGAACGCCTGGTATTCCTGGATCGCGGGGCGGGACACCAGTAGCCCCGATGCTGATTCCGTTTTTCTACATGCTTCGTGACGGCGGTATGAACACGTCGATCACGGAACTGTTGACGCTGCTCGAGGCGATGAAGCGCGGAGTCGCCGGAACGAGCGTCGACGACTTTTACTATCTGTCGCGCGCCGCGCTGGTTAAGGACGAATCGCAGCTCGACCGCTTCGATCGGATCTTTGCCGCTTACTTCAAGGGTGTCGAGGACAGCCTGGGAGACCTGTTCCAGGAGCTTCCCGAAGACTGGCTGCGCAAGCAGGCGGAGCTGATGCTGTCGGAAGAGGAGCGGGCCAGGATCGAAGCGCTCGGCGGCTTCGACGAGTTGATGAAAGCGCTGCGTGAGCGTCTGGACGAGCAGGACGGCCGTCACGAAGGTGGCAGCAAATGGATCGGTACCGCCGGTACCTCGCCGTTCGGCGCTTACGGCTATAACCCGGAGGGTGTTCGTATTGGCCAGCACGGTTCGCGCCACCGCAGCGCCGTTAAGGTCTGGGACCGCCGGGAATACCGGAATCTCGACGACTCCGTCGAACTCGGCACACGCAACATCAAGGTGGCGCTGCGACGGCTGAGAAAGTTCGCCAGGGAAGGTGCGGCAGATCAACTCGATCTCGAAGATACGATCGACAAGACAGCGCGGAACGCGGGACTGCTGGATATCCGCATGGTTCCGGAGCGCCACAACGCCGTCAAGGTCCTGCTGTGTCTCGATATAGGCGGCTCGATGGACGACCACGTGCGCGTCTGCGAAGAGCTGTTTTCGGCGGCCAGCAGCGAGTTCAAGCACCTCGAATATTTCTATTTCCACAACTTCATTTACGAATCATTGTGGAAGGACAACCGCCGTCGGCACTCCGAGCGGGTTCCCACCCTCGACATCACGCACAAGTACGGGGCGGACTACAAGCTGATCTTCGTTGGCGATGCCACGATGAGCCCCTACGAGATCGTCTACGCCGGCGGCAGCGTGGAACACTGGAACGAGGAGCCGGGTGCCGTCTGGCTCAGGCGTCTGCTCAATACCTATCACAAGGCGATCTGGCTGAATCCCGAGCCGCGTGACCGCTGGGATTTCACGCCGTCAATAAAACTTACCCGCGAGATCATGGACGATCGCATGTTCCCGCTGACGATCTCCGGTCTCGACGAGGGCATCAAGGCCCTGCATTAGGTTATTTTCCAGCGCCCATCGCTTCGAGGTCGGCAAGTACCTGCGCGGCGTGCTCGTCGGGGTCGACCTTCTCGTAATGCCGAGCGATGTTGCCCTGCGGGTCGATGACGAATGTCTGCCGCTTGGCAACAGTCCATCCCATCATCTTCGTCTTGACGCCGTATGCGTCCGCCGCCACGCCTTCCGTATCGGCCAGCAACGGAAACGGCAGGCCATGGTTTTCTGCGAAGTCCTTGTGGGATTCGACATCGTCGAGGCTCACGCCGAGGATCTGCGCATTCAGCTTGCGAAATGCGAAGATGTTATCGCGAAACTCGCAGGCTTCGGTGGTACAGCCCGGCGTCTCGTCCTTCGGGTAGAAGTAGAGCACGACCCATTGATCCCTGTAATCCTCGAGGGAGTGCAGTTGCCCCTCCTGGTCCGGCAGCTCGAATTCGGGGGCGGGGGCGCCAATATTGACGCCGCCGTCGGCGAAAACGGGCGGAGCGAGTAACAGGGCGGCGACCAAAGTCAAAAAACCGGGCGCAGTTCGATTCATGATCGTGTCCGATTCGTTAGAGTTGCAGGACTTACTATGATACGACACGTCGGACGGCACGCAAGGAGCCAGGACCGCCGAAGATAGCGGGTTCAGCATGGAATCGACTTCGAATCGGAAAAAGACCGCATTGGTACTCCCCGGGGGCGGAGCCCGGGGTGCGTTCCAGGTGGGCGTGCTGAAAGCGATCGCCGAACTCGTGCCCCGCGGAACCGTCAATCCATTCGGGATAATCAGCGGAACCTCTGCGGGCGCGATCAATTCCGTCGTGCTGGCTGCCAAGGCCCGCCGTTTCCGCGTTGCGATTGCGGAGCTCGAACAGGTCTGGGGGAACTTTCGATGTCACCACGTCTATCGGACCGACAACCTCGCGATGCTGAAGAGCAGTCTGCGCTGGCTGGGCGCATTCGTGACCGGTGGCACCCTCGTGCGCATGCCCAAGTCCCTGCTCGACAATTCGCCGCTGCGTGCATTGCTTGGCAGCAATGTGCGGTTTCAGCGAATCGAGCACGCAATCGAAAAGGGTTGGCTCGATGCCGTGAGCGTCACGGCGGCCGGATACAGTTCGGCGAGGTCCACGTCTTTTTTCGAGGCGGCCGGTACTCACACAGAGTGGTCTCGCACGCGTCGGGCGGGCGTAAGAAGCCGGCTTAATCTCGATCACCTCATGGCAAGTATTGCCGTACCCATGATATTCCCGCCGGTTCGAATCGGCAGCGAGTACTTCGGCGACGGAGCGATGCGGCAGGCGACGCCGCTGAGCCCTGCGGTGCATCTGGGAGCTGACCGGATACTGGTGATCGGTGTACGTGACGAGATCGCGTACGGATCGGGCGAGCCCGAATCGCCGGCGTCGTACCCGAGTTTCGCCGAGATCGCGGGATATACCCTCGATACCCTGTTCATGGACGGCCTGTATTCCGACCTGGAACGCCTCAACAGCGTCAATCAGCTGATCGACAC
>WOR8_10001369_pt1 | contig 24725 bp, 22 predicted proteins | sample DeeMarSeWOR38_10_FD_19890 | JGI IMG/M metagenome (IMG submission 19890) | reverse complement strand
GGATGATGGACTACCTGATGTTGAATATATGTTCAATAGTAGCACTACCGACCCTGAAGATGATGACATTTATTATTTGTTTGATTGGGGAGATGGGAACTATAGTAGTTGGATTGGACTTTATTCCTCTGGTGAAGTAGTTAGTGCATCTCATTTGTGGACAGAAATTGGTGATTATGAAGTAAAGGTTAAGGCTCATGATGGAAGGCGTGAGAGCGACTGGTCAGAACAATTAACAATTCATATTACAACTTTACCACCAGATGCTCCTAGTATTGATGGGCCATCAAGTGGTAAAAAAGGTGTGTCCTATGATTTTACATTTAATTCTGTTGACCCAGAAGGAGATGATGTATATTATTATATTAAATGGGGTGATGGTGCTGAAGAAGATTGGAATGGTCCTCATCCATCTGGAGAAGACTTCATAGTTGCTCATTCCTATCCATTTAAGAAAACATTTACAATCGAGGCAAAAGGAAAAGATGGTTCTGGTGCTGAGAGTAATTGGTCATATTTTGATATAAATATTCCAAGAACCAGAGCATCATCTTATCTATGGTATGAATGGCTGTTTGAGCGTTTCCTATTGCTGGAAAGACTGTTTAATCTTCTAAAATAAAAAGCTGAGTATAGGAATTTAACTTGAAGTTTTAATTACTAAATAAAAATATTACATGGGAAACTCAACTGGAATTAATTACTAGATAACTTTGAAAGAATCTCCCCTTTGAAATTACTTCTTTATCCTTACGGATTTTAACTCTGACTCAGTGGTCTCACCGGCGGCTATTTACAAATTGCTTTTTTCGTCTTATATATGATATTTTTAAACGATTTACTAATTAACAATCGTTAATTTTTTATATCATAACGATATTAACTGTACTTGGTTCTTAATATATAATAAAAAAATCATAAAAATATTGAAAATTGGATGTGTTATATTATTATTAAAAAAAACCGAAAAAAAATTATTGTAATTATTTTAATTTTATTTTTTCTTGGAACAGTTATTACGCCAGGTATAAATGGAAATATTTTTCCTTTAAAATCAAGGTTTCTAATGGATAAAGAAAATTTTATTTCGCCGTTTGAATCTAATGCATATACATTATTTTCTCCAGAATATTCTGGTATTACCTATTTAATAGATATGGAGGGAAGAGTAGTTCATACCTGGGAAAGTGACTATATACAAGGTTTAGCAGTATATTTACTAGAAGATGGAAAATTGATACGTAATTGTTTACCTGGAATAAATCCAACCTTTATGTCTGGGGGGATTACTGGACGTGTTGAGATCCATGATTGGTATGGAAATCTAATTTGGGAATTTGAATACTTTTCAGATAAAAATTGTTTACATCATGATTATGAGGTACTCCCAAATGGAAATATTTTAATGATTGCATGGGAATATAAAACCCTTGAAGATGCAATTATATCTGGGAGAAACCCTAATTTTTTACCTTCAGATGGAATTTGGCCAGCTCATATAATAGAAGTAAAACCTATAGGACCCTCAAGTGGTGAAATTGTTTGGGAATGGCATGCGTGGGATCATCTAATTCAAGAATATGATCCTTCAAAAGAAAATTATGGTATTGTAAAGGATCATCCAGAATTAATTGATATAAATTTTTTAGATGAAAGAAATCCAGATAGGGATTGGCTTCATTGTAACTCAATTGATTATAATGAAGAATTTGATCAAATTATCTTAAGTGTTCACAAATTTAATGAAATTTGGATAATCGATCATAGCACGACAACTGAAGAAGCAGCAGGTCATACTGATGGGAACAGTGGAAAAGGAGGAGATCTTCTTTACAGATGGGGAAATCCACAAACATATAAGGCAGGTGATGAAAGTAGTCAAAAACTATTCGGCCAGCATGATGCACAGTGGATACAACCAGGATGTCCTGGTCAAGGTAATATATTGGTCTTTAACAATGGCTTGAACCGCCCAGGAATAGACTATTCCTCAGTTGTTGAGTTTGTACCACCAGTTGACTATTATGGCAACTACTTTTTAGAACCAGGTACAGCTTATGGACCTGAAGAATCAATATGGAAATATTATGCTGAAGATCCAATAGATTTTTTTTCTCCTAGAGTATCTGGTGTTCAAAGATTACCTGATGGAAATACACTTATTTGTGAGGGGCAAAGTGGACACTTTTTTGAAGTCACCCTAGAAAAAGAAATTGTTTGGGAATATACTAATCCATATCCGAATCAAGTGTTTAATGATGTCTTTAAAATCCGTAGATATCAATCAAATTATAAAGGACTAGATATATTAAATAATGCACCTATTAAACCAAAAACTCCTGAAGGTCCCTCAGAAATAAAAAAAGGTATTAAATATTACTATTCTAGCTCAACAATGGATCCTCAAGATGATGAAATTTATTATCTTTTTGATTGGGGTGATGGAACGGATAGTGGATGGCTGGGACCTTATAATTCAAGTGTTGAAGTTTATGGATTTCATGCTTGGAAAGAGACTGGTAAATATGAAATAAAGCTAAAGGCAGTCGATATAAATAATTATGAAAGCGAATGGTCTGATTCATTTTTAGTAACTATATCAAGAAATAAACCTATTTTTAATTTTCAATTTTTTAGGTTTTTAACTCGCTTATCAATTATAGAAAGACTATTTAATCTATTAACATAATCAATTATTTTATTTCTTTAATTAATTAAATTTGATGATAAACAGTCAGTTAATAAAAATTAGAATATTTTGTATTAATTTTATCAAAACATCTTTATAGAGGTTATTTGTTTGATATATTACAAAATTATAAAAAATATTGTTTAAGGGAGGAAACATAAGTATGAAAAAAAATTTATTAGATAAAGTCATAGTAGTTGGTATTATATTATTTTTTGTTGGAGCAAGTATTGTACCAAGTATTGGTGGTTATTACAATAAAATAAATATTTCCTTTTTAAATAAATCTCCTTCAAATATTGCCATAAATAATGATTATTTGTTAGCATATTGGAAATTTGATGAATGCAGTGGAAATATTTCACATGACTCATCAGGTCATGGTTATGATGGTGAAATCCTTGGAGCTACATGGGTTTCCATAGGTTCAGGTTGTGCACTAGATTTTGATGGAGTAGATGATTATGTTAGTTTGGATGCTCATGCAGAAAATTATCTAGGTTTTAATAGAACTGATGATTTAATATATTCATTTTATTTCAAATCAACATCAGATAATTTTGGTATTATCTATAGTACTTCAAATAATCCAAATTATGGTTACAAACCAGGAACTCACATTGCGTTACATCCCAATGGAACAATTGAATATGAATTATGGTTTGAAGGTATATGTGGAATTACACTATATACTAAAAATTCTTACAATGATGGTAGTTGGCATTTTGTTGAAATCTGGTATAATGGTATTGTATATCCGTTAAATCAAACTATAACAATATTTGTTGATGGTGAATATGATAATAGTATAGTTCATGAAATGTGTAGTTTCTATTCTGATCAATTTCATCTAGCTAAAATAGCTAGGAAAAGTTATGAGGCAACTGATTATTTTAATGGAATGTTAGATGAATTTAAAATTTTTAAATATCCTGGTGGAAATAAACAGGAAGCACCAATAATATCTGGTCCGACAAATGGAGATCCTGGACAAATGTTAAATTATACTTTTATAACAAACGATCCAGAAAATGATAATATTTCACTTGAAATCAACTGGGATGATGGTAATATAGAATTTTATAATGGTCCTTATAAATCGGGTGAAGAGATAATTATCAGTCATTCATGGAATGAAAACGGAACCTATAACATTGTAGCTAGATCTAAAGACATGTGGGATTATAGTAGTTGGTCATATCCATATGAATTAATAATCGGTAAACAACCACCTAGTAAACCAGCTATTTATGGTCCAAGAGAAGGAAGGGTAAATATTGAATATGAGTTTACCTTTACTTCAATAGATCCACAGGATTCTGACTTATCTTATTTTATAGATTGGGGTGATGGATCGACAACAGGTTGGACTACACCCCAAACTTCAGGTACTTCTCTTACTGCTAGTCATATATGGATTATAGAAGATACATTTACAATAAAGGCAAAGTCTAAAAACGCATATGGTTTAGAAAGTGAAGAGTCAAGTTATATATTTATTATACCAAGAAATAAAGTAGTTTACATCAACTCTTTATTTCTAAGATTCTTTTGTAAACATTCTCAATTGTTATCTATATTTAAATACCTATTAGGATGATAATAACATCTAAGAATATTATATACAAAAAATATTTTTTATTATGAAAATTTACTATTTCAAGATTTTTTTTACTCTTATTACAAGATCTTTTATATCAAAAGGCTTAACAATATAATCAACAGCAGCAAGTCCGCCCATTCCAACACTCATTGTATCTCCTTTTGCTGTTAAGAAAACAATAGGGATGTCTTTCCATTTTGGATTCTCCTTAAGTTTTGCTGCAACATCCCATCCACTTATATTTGGCATCATAATATCAAGAATGATAAGGTCAGGATCAATTTGACACTCATTGAGTTTATCCATACATTCACTTCCATCTTTAGCCCGGATTACCTCAAAACCATTTAGCTCTAACATTTGTCCAACAGTAAGTAAAATATCAGGTTCATCATCAACAACTAATATTTTTTTACTCATTTTCTTCAATCTCTTGTAAAATTTTGTCTATTCTATCAAGAAGTGAGTCTTTATCAAAGGGTTTCATTATATAATCTGCAAGTCCCTCTTCAATTAAAACTTGTTTTCTCTTATCAGATATCTCAAGAACACTCATAAAAGCAACTTTTATATCTGGTGATTTTTTATTAATTCTGTTAAAAACATCCCAACCACTCATTCCTGGCATCATTATATCTAGTAATACTAAATCTACCTTTTCTTTCTCAAGTTGTCTAAGACATTCTTCACCGCTATAAGCTGTTATTACTTCATATCCTCCAAGTTCTAGAACAGTTCTAGTAAGATCAACAATATCTGGTTCATTATCAACAACCATAATCTTTTTCATTTCTCATCTCACCATTTTTACAATTGGTAAATCCAACAACTATATATTAAAAATTTGTTTATAAAATAATGTATTTATCAATATATTTAAATTACTAAAAAATTTTACTACTAACTAATCAATTGTTAAACAATTCGGAGTTTACTAAATGAACAATCATTGGTTAAAAAATAAAGGTTTGAAATGTGTTGTACTTGGTGCAGGAAGAGGAAATCGAATACTTCCACACTCTGAAAACATACCAAAAGTTATGCTTGAACTTTGTAATAAACCAATACTTGCATACGTTATTGATTATTGGAAAAGATTTACAGATGATTTTATTTTTATTGTTGGTTATAAGAAAGAACAAGTTATAAAATATGTAAGAAAACTATCTGTTAACTCAAGCTTTGTTGAACAAAAGGAACTTATTGGAATAGCAGATGCAATAAATCATGTTGAAAAACTTGTTTCTGAAAATTTTATAGTTATCCTTGGCGATTGTATTTGTAACGGTAGTTTTGATTTTTCTAATGAAATGGAACAGGGAGTGGGTGTATGGAAGACAAACAATATAGATGATATTAAGCGAAGCTATTCAATAGAAATAAAGGAAAATAATTTAACAAAAGTCGTGGAAAAACCAAAGGAAATTCCAAATAATTATTGTGGTATGGGATTTTATTTTTTCAAAAATAAGGTTTTTGACTACATTAAACAAACACCTCCATCAAAATTACGAAATGAAATAGAGATAACAGATGTAATACAAAATATGATTGAAAATGGTGAAAAAATTAATCCAATATTTTTTAAGGGAAGTTATATTAATATCACTTATCCTTCTGATTTAAAAAAAGCAGAAAAAATTGTATTAAACTAATGTATTATATAAATTAACATAATATCAAGATTATCTAATGTTTTGTTCATTGATAATTTCAATTAATCGTTGAACTGCTTTATTTTCACCACTTTCATTCGTAAGACTATTTGCAAGTTCTTGTGAATGTTTTAAATAATCATCATAATTTGATGAAATATTTTCAATAGCATTTGTTAAATCTTGTGTTTTAAAAAATTTTTTAGAAATACTGATTCCAGCTCCTCTTCTTATCAGATTATTGATATTATGTTGATGTTCAAGGTACATAGGTATACCTATTATTGGCTTACCGGAATAAGCTGCATTATATACTGTACCTCTACCACCATGGATTATTGCTAGATCTACCATCTTGTTTACCATTATTGGCTTTTTTATGAATTTTTTTAAAAGAATATTTTCATTTACTTTCGGTAATTTATCTTCATTAATTTTTGAATAGATAGCAACTACATTGTAGTCTTTTTCATTTAATGCATCTAAAACTTTTAAAAATAAACTGTTATCTTTGCTTGATCCCATTGAAAATAAAATTGACCTGCCAGGGCGCTCTAAATGCTTTTTAACATCATTATCAATATCGTTTATTTGTTCTTCAAAAAGTCCACCTGTTATAGGTCCTATAAAATTTTCTAGAGGATATTGATCGTCAGGTTTTATTCCTAGAAAATCTATATCATCACATACTAAAGTATAATCCCCAATAAGAATATCATTTAAAGTCTGAAAAGGTTTTATATTATATTTTTTAGCAAAATAATTAAAATCTTTAACAAGCATTTTATTATTCAAATAAATCCATTTTGCTAAATAATTTTTCAATTTTTTGGGTATTAATTTAGTTAAAATATTTTCATAATTATCAGGATATGATGCAAATCCTGAACGAAAATATGCTGATGTGATTGTTCCAGAAATTAGGACCATTAATGGAATTTTTGATACTCTTGCAGAAATACTTAATGATAAATTAAAAGTACAAAATATCATTTTAATATTAGTTTTTTTAAAAAGTTTGATTTCCTCTTCAACATATTTACTGGTTCTATATTTGGTATAAGGTCCAAAAATAAATTTTTCGAATGGAATTTTTTCAACATCGCCTTTCTTTTTTTTAAATTCCTCTACAACTTTTAAAGGAGATATCTTCTTTAATTTTATCAGTTCACAGTTGATTTCTTTTGCTAGATACTCGTAATTTCCCCCTCGACTAAAAAAAATAACTTTTCCTCCTGATTCAATATATACTTTAGCAATTTTTATCAAAGGTAGAGTTTCTCCTACACTATGAAAATTTGGAAAAAATCCAATTAGTGGTAATCCTCCTTTTTTGATTTTATTCCTCCCTCATAAAAAGCCCTTAAACAATCAATATCCTAATATATTAATCTTATTATAACTTAATTAATCCTAAACCAGCCCAATTTTGATTCTGATTTTCGATAATTTCAGTTATATTATATTTCGATTTTAATTCATCCCAAAATAAACTTACTTCAACTCCTTTTATTTCGGATTTGACTATATCATGAAGTACTATTATTCCACCTTCTTTTACTAATGGGCTATATAGTTCAAAATCTTTTTTTACACCTTTATAAGTATGATCACCATCAATAAATAATAAATCTAGTTTATTTTTAGATAATATTTCTTCTACTTCTTCTAAGGTTTCTTTTTTATGAGAATTTTTTCTTATTAAATGGATTTTTTGATTATTTATCGAAAATGAATTATATAGTTTTATCCTAGTTTTGATATAGCCACCACCAAAATTACCACCTGGTAGATCAATACTTATTATTTTAGCATCATAAGAAGCAATTCTTGTAAATAGAAATAGGGTACCACCAAAAGCTGTTCCTATTTCAAGAATATATTTTGGTTTTTTCTTTTTTAATATTTTTAAAAGCTCTAATAATTCAAATTTTATTTGTAAGGTTGCTATTAAACCAAAAAAAAATGTTTGAGTAAATTCGACCAATTCTTCTAAATCATAATTTTTATTAATTTTTTTTATTCTTTGGATTGCATAAGGGTAAAAAGGAGAAAATAAAAATTGTACGAAAAGGTATCTTAATATAAATTTTACAAAAATCTTAAAACTCTTTGGATCTGAAAATTCTATTATAGATTTAATTAATCGGATAAAAATATTCATTTTCCTATCCTTTAAATAGATGAATTTTAGAATATAAATGAAATATTTATACTATCTGATTGAATTAAATGATGAAATAATGATATCAAATTTTGATGTTAATACAAAACTGATAAAATAATAAATTTCAAACAAATTTAAATTATTTAATTTTTAAATTAACTCATTTATCAATGTTTTTAAATAACTAAAATATTTAACTGATTATCGTAAAACCCCTATACTATGGAGGTTACAACGGTTGAAAATGGGATCAAAATCAAAATTTACACTTAAGGAAAAACTTTTTGCTCATTTGGAGACCTGGAGACTGTATACTGTTATTTGGTGTGGACTTGTTAGTTTAGCAGGTTCCTGTGTTGCTTCTGGGGAGTTTCCTCCATTAAATATTTCTTTACTTGCTTTGTTTATTCCTATGATGGGATGGACTGCAGCTTTATATCTTTCAGATTTTTTAGATAGAAAACTTGATTCCATACAAAAGCCGCATAGACCGATTCCCTCTGGTAGAATAAAACCATACGAGGCTTTGGTGATTGGTGCAATATTTGCGATAACTGGATTTTTTTTATCTTTTTTACTTAACTATAAAAATATTTTATTAGTATTTTTAGTAGCTGGACTTGTATTTACCTATACAAAAATTTCAAAATCACGTGGCTTATTAGGTAATATAAATAGAGGCATTGTTACAGTTATTGCATATCTATTTGGAGTTTTTTCAATAAATAAACCCATCGAATCATTACCGATTTATATATGGTTATTAACTCTTGTTTTCTTATTTCATGATACAAACAGCAATTTGATCGGTGCAATTAGAGATATGGAGGGTGATAAGAGAGGTGGCTATATTACAATACCTGTAAAATATGGTATTAAAATATCTGTTTTTATTTCACTAATATTAACGATTTTTTGGCTTTCACTTGCCTTATATTTACCATTTAATTATAATTTCTTGAAGACTGAATTTTATTTAATGATGTTACTTGATATTTTTATTTTAATATCACTTTATCTTTACTTATTTAAAGCAATTAGAAAATATTCAAGAGAGAAAGCTTTAAGATTTCATGAATTTTTTGTAATAGAACGAATCACTTTGGCATCAGCTTTTATAATTGGTATAGCTGAAGTTTATATTGGAATAATTATTTTTGTTTGTGCTATACTAGTTACAAGTACATCCCAGTACTTACTTAGAAAAAGATATGAATTTGTGGAGAAAAAATGAAATATGCTGTAATTGGCCTGGGTGCAGTTGGAAGTATAGTAGGTGGTATTCTAACAAAATCAGATAAAAATGTAATATTAATCGGTAAAAAAAACCAGGTGGAAGTAATAAATAATCATGGACTTAAAATAAATGGGATTAATGGTTCATTTTTATTAAAAAATAAAAATGCATCCTCTGATTTAACATCTCTTGAAGATGTAGATTTAATAATAATCTGTGTCAAATCTCAGGATACAGAAAATTTAGCATATACTATAAAAGATCATATTAAGAAATCAGCATTAATTCTTTCACTCCAAAATGGTGTTAGAAATTCTAATATATTAAATAGAATCACTGGAATTAAAACTATATCTGGTGTAGTTTTGTTTAATGCTTTATATTCAAAACCTGGAGAAGTTACACTTACTATTAGGGGTGGATTATTAATTAAAGAAGATTCCTCTTACAAAAAAGAAATCGAAGGATTGATAAATTCATTTAATAAAGAAGGATTAAGCTCAAAATCTAACACAAATATTGAAGAATATAAATGGAGTAAATTAATTGTTAATCTTCAAAATGCCGTTACAGCACTAACAGATCAAACAATAAAAGAATCTATTATTGACTCATATACTAGATCTATATTGATTGCAACAATGGAAGAAGGAATTAATATTTTAGAAAAATCTGGTATTAAAACAAAACCGTTACCTGATATGGACCCAAAGAAGATTATCAAAAGATTAAAAAAATATAATACTATATTTTTAAAAATTGGTAGTAAACTCATGAGACTAAAAAATGCAAAAAATTCAATGTGGCAAAGTCTCTCAAGAAGTAAAAAAACCGAAATTGATTATATTAATGGTGAAATTGTAAATCTTGCTAATAAAAATAATATACAAGCACCAATTAATACAAAGCTTGTACAATTAATAAAAGAAATAGAAGCAACTCACATAAAAAGAATTTATAAACCATATGAATTAAAGGAGATTCTAAATATTAAATGATAATTTTTAAAGGATTTAATATGAATTATATTTAAAGGAGGTTAATAAGATTTTATCTAAATTATTTGAGTTTCTTCTAGAAAAAATTGCTATAAAACTTGATTATCATAAATTAAAAAAATATGTTGATTTAGTATTTATTTTAATTGAAAAGATTTTTGTTAATTTTGAAAAATTGTTATTTGTTTATTTTGACATTTATAAAGAAATGGTTGATAATGAAATTAATCTTGCTGGTATTTCAAAGGATAATAAAGTTTTACATATTGGATGTGGATCAATTCCTGCATCGTCAATTCTACTTGCAAAAAAATCTGGAAATCAAGTAACTGGTATAGATATAGATGCTCGTTCTGTTAATCAAGCAAAGTTATGTGTTTTAAAATCTGGAGTATCAGATAAAGTTCAAATAATAAAGGCTGATGCAAAAAATTTTTCTATAGATAAATTTGATATAATTATTATTTCCCAGGGTATAAAAAAATACAAAAATGTGCTTGAGCATATTGCAAAATCAATGAAATCAGATGCACAAGTGATTTTTAGATCTTCATCATTGCCTGGAGGAGATTTAACAAAAAATGACCTTTTTTTAAAGGATTTATTTAAAGTTGTTAAAATCGTTTCCCAGAAAAAAAACGCCTTACTTATTTCAGTTTTGTTAAATAAAAAATCAAAATTAAAAACAAATTAAAATTAATGTAAATTTTATATATGTGAAGTCAATAGACAAGGATATCATAACAAAATAACTGGGGGTAAAATAAATAATTGAGAGGCTTGCACCATTTACAAAATCTTTTTTAAAAAAGCGCCACCCTCGCTCAAAAAATATTATTAAACCTGCTTTTTATAATTTTTCCAAGGAATTTATCGAAAAATATCAGTTAATAAAACTAAAAAGATGTCTAAGATATGCATATAATAATTCTCCTTATTATCATAAAAAGTTTAAAGATCAAAATCTTAAACCACGCGATATAAAATCATATAAAGATTTAATTAAAATTCCCATTACAAAAACTGAAGATTTACAGGATAATCCAAAATCTTTTTTTGCAGTCCCTGAAGAGAAATTCATAAAAGTTTTTACAACAGCAGGTACGACTGGTAAACCAAAAAAAGCCTTTTTTACAAAAGCAGATATTGATAAAATCATACAATCCTCTGCACTTGGAGCAAAGCTAATGTATGGTATAACTAGCAAAGATGTAATCCGGATGACTTTTGAGGTAGGCTATGGAACTGAGATATGGGGTAATAGCTATTGTTTGGATATGGCATATGGATACAATATTGGAGCATTGACAATTACAACAGGAAGGTTGGAAATTGAAGAAGAACTAGAAATTATTAGAGAATATAAACCTAATATATTTGCTGATGTATCATCAAGAGTTTTCTTTCTAACTAATCAATTAAAAAAATTATGTGAATTAAAGGAACTGGGAATTAAAAAGTTTTTAATTGGAGCTGAACCAACACCTAATTCCATGAGAAAAAATATTGAAGAATCCTGGGGTGCAGACGTATTTATTGGATATGGTATAACTGAAATTGGTCTTTTAATGGCAGGAGAGTGTGAAATAAAACAAGGTATGCATCTTAGTGAATTAAACTTCTTAACTGAAATTGTCGACCCTGAAACCGGTGAGCAACTTGAAGATGGTGAAATAGGTGAAATTATTTATACAACGTATAATCGTGAAGGAATGCCATTAGTTAGATACAATTCACATGATATGGGTAGAATAATTCCAGGATTATGTGATTGTGGTTTACCATTGAAAAGAATTGAGATAAAAGGAAGGACTGATGATCTCATACCAATAGGTGCTGGTGACAATTTATTCATAAAAATGTTTGATGAGGCACTTTTTAAAATTCCTGAAATTTCAGAGTATCAGGTAATTTTTGACAAAAAGGATAACAAGGACCTTATAACTATCGTTGCAGAAAGTACAGTTTTAACTGATTTAATATCTAATAAGATAATAAATGCAGTAATGAAAATGCCTGAGATAAAAAATGGAATGGATAAATCAAAAACCGTAGCAAAACCTGTTGTAAAACTTGTAAAACTAAATACTTTTGATAGAAATTCTATAAAAAGAAGAAGATTTATTGATAATAGAAACCTTTACGACTAGCTCTTTTTTTTTAATCTGTTTCTCCTTTAAATGAGGTAATAACTTTTAAACCATTTTTTAACAAACTGAAATCTTTTCTTACAAAAGCTCGATAAAATTGGCCAAGGATGTAACTTGGTCTTATATAAAACTGCCTAGATGCTTCTTGAGTATATTTATTAAGCTCGTCTGAGGTTAAATTTCCTAATCCATCCCGTGAATCTGCAATAATAGAATATAAATTTTTGATATCCTTTTTATTTTCAATTGATTCTTTCCATAATTGTGATCCTATCTGATAATATAATGGTGAGAAAATTGCTATATCAAGTGGAAGGGAACAAGCAAACTTTATTGTATTTTTAACATGGTTTTTTGTTTCCATTGGTGCTCCAAACATAAATGTTGCCATTGTTATAAATCCCATTTTGTGACCTAAGTTTACAGCTGCCCTGATTTGATCTAATGTTACCTTTTTATTATAAAAATCAAGGATATCTTGATTTCCTGATTCAATTCCATATCCAACAAGTTTAACATTTGCCTTCTTCATTTTCTTATAAATTTCTATATCTGCAGAATCAACCCGTACACCCTCTAGTATTAAATCAATACTTGTACCAGTCTCAATAAGACTATCCAATATTTTATTGGATCTTTTTTTATCGGCTAAAAAACAGTCATCAGATATCATAACTGAACCATATTTTCCATCAATTTCTTGAATTTCTTTAACCACACTTTCAGCAGATCTTTGTCTAAATCCCCATCCTTCTATAAAATTTCCATATCGAGCACAAAATCTACATTTAAATGGGCAACCTCGGCTTGAAATCATTGAAGTAAATTTTGGTTTATACAAATAAGAATTATCCACCTTGCCATAATCATATTTTTCTACAAGATGACGCGCTGGAAAGTAAAGAGAATCCAGGTCATTGATGACTTCCAGAGGTTTTCCTTTTTTAATTTGATTATTTTCTCTATAATATATTCCATTAATTTCAGAGAGATTTTTTTCCCCATGTATATATTTATATATATCAACAATTACTTTCTCTCCTTCTCCTATAACACTAATATCTGCCTTAGGAATATCATTTAAGGATTTTTCAGGAAAAAATGTACAATGCGGTCCACCTATAATTAGAGAAATGTCTGAATCAATTTCTTTTATTTTATTTGATACATCTAAAACAGAATCGTAATCATTGCTATATACACTTATTCCTACAGCATCTGATGATATTAGAGAATTTTTTAAATTTTCATCTGGATTTTTTTCAAGACATAAATCGATAATTTCTACTTTGCATCCTTCATGTTCTAGTGATGCTCCTATACATTGTAAACCAAGAGGTGGGTATATAGATGGGGAAAAAAAAGAATATATTTCAGCAGCATGTTTGCGTTCTGGAGCTCTGAGAAGAAGAAATTTCATCTATAATGCCTCAATAAATTATTTTTTATTATTGATATTTCGCATAATAAAAAATCTTCTTATAAAATTTATTAGCTCTATATAAACTCTGTTTATTAATTATATTTTTATAAGATATTTATGATTTTTCAGTTGTAATTTTTTTAAACATCTCTATACCCTGGAAAAATGCTCTAAAATCTTTTTGGATTATTGCATTATTAATAGTTCTTATTATTCGATTTGGATTTAAAAAGAAATTAATATTTGCTTTTCTTGTATATTTTTTAATTTCTTCAGGAGTAAAGTTTCCAAGGCCTCTATTTTTATCTGGCATTATTCTATATTCATCATCTCTTAATTTTCCTTCGTTGACAGCATCCATCCATAGTTTAGATTTATATGTATAATGGAAAGCAAAAAATACTGCTGAATCAAGTGGTAGGGATGAAGCAAGCTTAATAGTTTCATTAATATGTTTTTTTGTTTCTTTTGGAGAACCAATTATAAATGTTCCAGATGTAAAAAATCCCATATCTTTAGCAAGATTAACAGCTTTTTTTATCTGAGGTATAGTTAATTTTTTATTGTAATAATCTAATATTTCCTGACTACCAGATTCTATACCATAAAGAATTGCTTCTGTTCCTGCTTCACGTAATTTTTCATAAAGACTTCTTTCTGCAGAATCTGCTCTTGCACCAAATATCCAAAGTTTAAGACCAAAATCATTATTTTTTATATATTCCATGAGTTCTAAGACTAGTTTTTTTCGAATCATGAAATTATCATCAACAAAAGCAAGGGTTTTATATCCTTTCTCAGAAATTTCATTAATCTCTTTTTTAATATTTTCAGCAGATCTAAAAGAACAATCTGGTATATGAGCATGAAGATTACAAAAATAACACTTATTAGCACATCCTCTTGCTGTAATAATTGAAGTAAGTCGCCCCTTAGCAATTTTTTGACCCTGCATAAAGCCATAACTATATTTATCAACTAAATGTCTAGCTGGAAAAGGAAGTTCATCTAATTTATTATTAATTTTTTTAGTTTCTGTATGACTAATTTTTTTCCCATCTTTATAATATATATTTGGAATTGAAGACAAATCTCTTTTTCCCATCAAAGCTTCAATGATTGGATTAATAACCGGATCTCCTCTTCCTCTAACGCAAATGTTTGCTTTATGTGATTTTAAAGATTCTTCAGGTAAAAGCGTGCTATGAGGTCCTCCAATGATTATCGGTACATCTAAATCGATTTCCCTTATAAAATCCGCTATTGATAAAGAGTTGTTTTGTTCATGTTTATGACAATAAAGTGTCATTCCTATTGCATCACTTGATTTTACTTCTTTTCTAATTGTATCCTTTGGATCTTTTTCAGCATTACAGTCGATAACTTCCACATTATGGTCATTATTTTCCAAAATCTTTCCTAAATATAAAATACCTAATGGGGGTAATAGAGGATCTGTAGTAACATAATAATTTGCAGCATATTCAAGATATCCAGATGAAGGATGAATGAATAAGACTTTCATCTTTTCCCCCATTGAGTTATATTCAGCTAAATATTTATTGATTTTGTATTACATTTAAATAATTAGATTGTTTAATCTCTATAGAATAATATAATTAAATAGGTAGAAAATGAAACGTGCAAATACATTTAGTTTGATTAAAATGTTTTATCCTTATTTAAGAAAAGTCCCACTAAATTTTTTATTTTTTGCATTATTTAAATTTAGAAATGAAAGACCACATTGGTTTAATAATGAAATCAGAATCAATTCATGTTTTCCTATATATCCATCAAAATCTTTTGATAGATTTGTTGATATCCTGATTAATAATCAACGAAAACCTCATACAATTGATCTAGCAATTACATCAAATTGTCCTTATAGTTGTCCTCATTGTAGTTATGGAAAACGTATTAAAAAGGAACTTTCAACCAATGAAATTTTAAATCTAATAAAGGATATAAAAGATCTTGGTACGGCAATTCTAGGAATAACTGGTGGTGAGCCAATGCTTCGACCAGATCTTGAAGAAGTTATTTCCGCTGCTTCTCCTGAACTAACAACAATTGTTTACACTACTGGTTATAAGTTTGATAAAAAGAGAGCTGAAAAATTATGCAAAGCAGGTATTGGATGGATAATTGTTGGACTAGAATCTACAGATAACAAAATTCAGGATGAAATAAGAGGAAAAAAAGGATCATTACAAAATGCAATAAATGCTATTAATATATGTAAAGAGACTGGAATATATACTGGAATTAATACAATTGGGACTAGAAAACGAATAAATAATGGAGAATTAGAAGAAATTTATAATTTAGCTTACACTCTTGATGTTGGAGAAATGAGAATAAATTTTCCGACACCCACTGGAAATTGGGGAGGTCAAACTGATAATATATTAAAAAAAGATGAACTAGAATATCTAAAAGAGTTTCATATTAGAAAAAATAAGAGTCGTTCAGGTCCTATTGTTACATGCCTATCTTATCTAGAATCTGAGAATCTTATTGGATGTAATTCTGGATATCAATGTTTATTTATTGATTCATCTGGAGAAGTATGTCCATGTGATCTAACTCCATTAAGTTTTGGTAATATAAAAGATAAGCCTCTTGAAGAGATTTGGATGGGTATGGAAAAATATTTTCCTAGACCTCGACTTAATTGTCTGATGCGAGAAATCTCACCACAAATTAAATCTGATACTTTTCCAATAAATCCAAATGAGAGTAAAAAACTAATACCTCAAATAAATAAAAATTCACCATTACCAGGAATTCATAAAAAATTAAAAAAATAAAAATTTATTGTTTTTTAGCAATTGCTGCAATATATCTATGAGTAATTGGTAGTCCTTTATCAGTCCCATAAAGTTTTTCAAAAATTTCTGCAAATCGATTTTTTATTAACTGAGAGTATTCCTTTTCAAAACAATATTCATAGCCTGAGGCAGATCCTGTCGTAATTAAACGATTTAAAGCATCATCTCTATTTTTTGCAAAGTAGGTTTTTTCTCCTTTCCAAGAAGATAATACACTAAGTCCAGAAAATCTCATTCTTCTAGTTAAAGAACCAACAGTTGGAAGCCATCTGACATTCATTACGTTTTTTACAGCATAAGGATATTCAGCAACAGTAGATATACCAGATAAAACAACTTCATATATTGTAAATAAACCATTGTCAATTATACCAACAAGACCATTTGGTTTTAGAATTCGTGAAATTTCTTTTATCATCTTTAGTGGTTTAGTATATCCAAGCCCCCAGGCCCATGTAACTACATCTATATTTTCAGAGGGCTGATTATATAGATAATCCATTACATCACTACAAACAAATTTACATCTTTTTCCATGTTTTTGTTTTGCTACTTCTAGCATTCCTTTTGAAATATCTACACCAATAACTTCGCCCTTCATTTTTTCAGCTAACAATCCAGTCACATAACCTGTACCGCAGGTCAAGTCAAGACCTGTACCATTAATTGGAACTGGAAGTCGATTGATCATATCTTTTGAAAAAACTTGCATATGGTCAGTCCAAGTATTATCATATAAACTTGAAATTTTATTATAGCTTAAATTTGTTAAATCAGTCTGGCAATTTTTTTTGTTTAAATAAAGTTTACATACCTGTAAAATAAATTTAATCCAGTGTTTTCGATGGAATTTATTTTCTTTAATTTCTAAAATCATTTTTCAAAATTATTATTTTAATCTATTTCTTAAATTTTCTGAATAATCAATTTATTTTTTTATTTTAGCTTTATCTATTTTTTTAAAATCAAATTTAATCTTTGGAAAAGGAGCAAATCTAATATTTAATAACAATTTCTTCTGTAAAAAATGTGATTCAAAGTCAAATGTTACTCCAACTCCTTTTGGTGGTTTTAGAAAATCAATTTTCAAGGTGTTATGACCTATTATTGATGCTTGACGTTGCGGCTCAATTTTTGCCACCCCTGTTAATTTTACTTTGGTATTGCCATCAAAATAAAAACCTTCAACTATTCCTGGAGCTTCACAAATAACAAGACCAAGCCAATATTTGCTTTTGGGAAATTTTGACACATATTCTCTATTTTTTTGAGTCATTTTAAATTTCAAATTTAAAATTTCTTTTCCATGCTTTGCTGTTAACTCAAATTCAGTTGGATAAAAGAAATCATAGTTTTCTGAATATTCTATTTTATTATAATGAAATGTAATATCACCAAATTCTATGTATCTTTTTCCATCCTTTGAAAAAATTAAATTGCCAACTGCAGGACCATCCATAAACCAAAAAAGAGAATTCCCATAGAAAATAGTCCATCCATTTTCAAACAATGCCCAAGCCCAATCATAACCAAATGGATTATTATCAGTTCCAATAGTTATTGAATTGGGTATCTTAAACTTGCGATTATTTAGCCACCATTTTATTAATCTAAGATATAATGAAATTGTTTTTTTCACACCTAATATATTTGAAAGAGGATTGTCATAAAAAAAATCTCCCCACACATGTTCAAAATACCCTTTACCTTGAATATTGAATTTTTTATCGTTTAATTGGATTGTTCCAGATATTTGATTTTTTGGGATAAATCCATATCTATAAAAACCAAATCCCATCGGCAGCCAACCATCAGTAATATCCTGTGAAATCCAATGTGGAAAAGATTCAGCAATATACTTTAAATTGAGTTTAATATTGTTTTTCTTATCATTAAAAAACATCTCATAATTTGGATAGGTTCCTTTAATAAAAGAATCCTCATATTGAATCTCAAATCTTTGCTTTGAAGTATTCAATTTTTTATTGTCAGATCTTGAAAAATAGGTTACATGTTTTCCACTTTGCTCATCAAATAGAGTTAGATTAAATATCGAACCAATATCCTTCTTTCTTTCAAACCATTCATTTAGAACTGTTTTAAGGCTCCATTTCTTTTTATCTTCTAAAGATTCAAAGAAACATTCAACTGCCCACCATTCTAGTGTACATGGAAAATGGTCTTTTTCATCTTCTGGGGTCCATGGATTTTTCTCTTTTTCTTGTTTTTTCATGTTTTAATAAGATATGTGCTCTTATCTTTAATTAATATCGAAAATTATTTTAGAAATTTAGATTAATTTTGTTATATCTTCTAAAAAAATTATATTCAATGTATTGTTTTTTTATATTTTTTAATTTTATTCATTAAAAGATTTTGTTTTATCATATTTTTTTAATATTAAGTTTGAATCTTGGTTTGGGGGCAAACTGGATTTTTGATATAATTTTTTTATTTAAATAATGTGAATCTAAATCAAATGAAATACCGACACCGTTTGGTGGTTTGATAAAATCAATTGTAAGCGAGTTATGTCCTAATTTAGATGCTACTCTTTGTTGTACTATTTTGCAATCACCTTCTAATTGTACTGTTTTTTCGTTATCTGAATAAACACCTTTCATTTTTCCTGGTAGTTCAGGTATAGTAATTGCCCTGTAGAAACCATTTCCTTTATACTTAAAAATATATTCATGACTCTTACAAGTTGGCCATATTCTCAAATTTAGTTTCTTATCATCAATTTTTGCTTTAATTGTTAAATCTGAAGGATAGTATATATCATATTTTTTTAGATATATAACTTTGTTATAACGAAATTGAACATCTCCGAAATCTAAGTAATTATTACCTTCAGTAAATAAAGTCAAAACACCCATTGCTGGTCCTTCACTAATCCATAACAATGAATTACCATAAAAAATACTCCAATCGTTATCAAATATTCCCCAAAACCAGTCATAACCAAGGGGATTATTCTCACTAGTAAAAGCAATACGATCTGGGATATTTGGAGTGAAATTTGATAATCTCCAATTTATAAGCTTACAATAAATTGAAATTGTTTTTCTTAATCCTGATAATTTTTGAAAAGGATTTTTATAAGACCAATTACCCCATGCATGTTCCAAATAACCTTTACCTTTGATTTTTAATATTTCATCATCAATTTTAATATTACCTGTAAGATTACAGTTTAAAAGCCATCCATATCTATAATGATCCAAGCCAATTGGTAGATACCCATTTGTTACATCCTGTGCACTCCAGTGAGGTAAAATATTGGCTTTATAATTCATATCTGTAAGAAAATTTTGTTTATCATCCTCAATATGTATTTTATAATCAGGATATTGCCCTTTTATTGAGTTATTCTCATATTTTAAGTCGACTTTGTTCTTAGTATACGATAGTTTTTTGATATCGTCATTAATTGCTTTTTGGGCAACTATTTTATTATTAGTATCAAATAGATGATATACATAAAAACAAGATGGGGTTTCTAATTCATATGCTAAACAGGCTTTTAGGTTCCATTTTCTGTTGTCCTTTAAGGTTTTAAAAAGTGTTTCTATTGCCCACCATTCTTTCATTGAACGATAATGATCACCCTCATCTTTTGGTGTCCAAGGATTTGTTTGCCTATGTTTTTTGTTTTTCTTATTAGTCATATAATCAATTATAATTTTATATCTCAGATTAATCAGAAGCCAAAATCTCTTTTGTAGTACCTTCTGAATGATAGATTTGTTCCCAATGGTATTATACCATAAAATTTCTTAGTAGTAAGTAATATTCTTGAAATATTACTCATCAAATTAATTGGGGAATAAAATTCTTTAGCAACCTTTTTTGAACCATTGTAGAGCTCTTCAACAGTCATGTTTTTAGGTTGAAAAACAACATCAACTTGATTATATCTACTCCAGTCGTGAGTAAGGATTCTTCCCTCCTTATTTAATCTTTCAAATAAAGGAGTTCCAGGGTAAGGTGTTAAGATATTTACTTCAAGAACGTCTAATTCCCAGTCATTTATTGTTTCTAGTGTTGTATCAAAAATATCATTTGTGTCCTCGTCAAATCCAAAAATTATCCCTCCCTGTATAGTCATCCCATGATCATGAACTCTTTTTATCATTCTTTTAAAATCTTCTACTTTATTATGATTTTTTTTAATATTATTCAATGCTTCTTGGCTAACAGATTCAAAACCAACAAACCATTCGACACAACCTGATTTTCGAGCTAGATTCAAGAATTCCTCATCAACATTTCCAAGAATATTTGTTGTTCCATTTGCAACCCATCCTTTATGCACCTTTTGTCTTATCATTTCCTTAAAGATTTCTTGAGCATATTTTCTATGAAGAGTAAGATGAGGATCATGAAAAATAAACATTTTATTTGGCATTTGCCTAATTTCTTCAACAACGTCTTTTATAGGTCTTTGTTTTATTACATTTCCACAAAAACTACTAATAGCACAGAACTCACATTGATTTGTACAACCACGAGTTGTTTGAATTGCTCCTAAAAATGGATTTGATTTAATAAGATCTCTTCTCAATGGAGGAACTTTTGATATGTCAAAATTATGATTTCTAGGATATATTGGTTTTAATTTTCCCTTTTCAAAATCTTCTATTGCTATTGCCCAATTTGCCTCTGCCATACCCATAATGACACAATCAGCATGTTGTTTTGCTTCCTCAGGCATAGCTGTTGGATGATATCCACCCAAAATTACTGTCTTACCACGTTTTCTAAACTCATCTGCGATTTGATAAACTCTAGGTGCTGTCATTGTATAACATGTTATACCAACGATATCAACATCTTCATTAAAATCAATATTTTCATAATTTTCATTAACAATTTTTACAGAATGTTTTTTTGGTGTTATAGCAGCAAGATAAGGAAGAGTTATAATTGGATATCCAGAAATAATTTTACGCCATGAATGTCTATCTCTATATGTTGTCATACCATGTTCAATTGCTGGAAATACAAGTAGAATCTTCATAATCTCCGAGGAATTAAGAGATGTTGATTGGATATATAATATTTTTTAAAATAGGTTCAATTAATGATATCCAAAATATTCAAAGTAGGATTTCATTCTTTTATATATAAATTTTCTAAGAAAAATAACTTCAGGTATTAGCTTGAGTTTTCTTGGTTTAATGTATTTACCGAACTTTATATTTGTTCTTAAGCCTAGAAAATCTAATATTTTTTTCATATTTTCGTCAGGTTCTTCACATAAATTTCCATATTCTATAGATATATAGTCGTCTTTTGATAGATTGTTTATATTTTTTAAAAAATAACTAGTAGCATTTTTTGAACGCCAAATAACCTCAAATATACCTGGAGGAAATTTTGCTGTATAATAAAATTTTGTAGAAAAAAGTAAAATTGGATTTTTATATACTAAATCATACTGTTTAGAATATAATGTTAAAAACTCATCCTTTGATTTAAACCTTGTTGTCCAAAGCCGCATAATTGAACTTATCACTTCGAGTGGATTTCTATGTATGAAAACAAATTTAGCATTTGGATATAATTTTTTAATGAGAAGAAAATTTGGATAGTCATGAGGATTTTTTAGGAGTAAGGGTTTATTATTTTCTGATATAAATTGTATCTTTTTACACATAGTTTCAAATAATTCTTTGTTATTATTATTTATTTTTGAGCTAAGGTTTCTTTCTGAGAATATATAACAGTACTCATGTTCATAATCAGATGATACTTCGATATTGTCTGTTTTTCTATTAACAATTCCTTTCTCTTTTAATAGATTGTTAATTTTCTGTTTTTCTTTCATTTCAAGATCATTTATATGATTATATATCAATTTGTCAAAATTCAAAACATGATATAGACTTAAGAAATTGAAATTTCCTGTTTCATTGAGCATCCTATATAAAACAGTTGTACCTGAACGATGAAGACCTAAAATAAATATAGGTTTAAAGGACGTATTTTGAACTTTATCCAAATATTTATAATCGATATTATTTCACCTTTCGGGTCCAGACATATGATAAGTTATATTAATGTTTGTTCATTTCTCAAGATATATGAATCCTTTTCTTAATCCATTAATAGGTTTACCGTTTTTAAAAAACTATTTTTCGGTACCTAATAGATTAACAAGATTTAACAAAAAAAAAATGCAAGATTTTAGAGATAAATCTTTAAGAAAAATTATAAGATATGCATATAACGTGCCTGTATATCAAAAAAAATATCATGCTCTAGGGATAAAACCTGATGATATTAAAGGTATTAATGATATTGTGAAACTTCCATTAATTACAAAAAAGGATATAATTGAAAACTTTCCAGATGGAGTTATTCCAGTTGGATATGATAAAAGTAAAGGTTATGTTGCTAGTACAAGTGGATCATCTGGAAAGCCTGTTTCTATTTACTTAGATTTTCCAACTCTGTCGACAGGTGTATTGCTATTTACAAGAAATGGATTATTTTATAATTATAACATTAGAAAGGTAAAAATTGCAAGTATTGGTACTTTTCTAGAAGGTAGAATAGATCGAGTTGTTGATGATGTAATAATGTCAAAAATCAACTTATTTCGCAAATCTAATTCTGTCTTATCAATGAATGCTTTTGAACCAATAAAGGATATCATTAAGAATTTAAATGATTTCCAGCCTGATATGATATACACCTATCCAATAATCTTACAGCATATTGCTTATTTTAAAAAGAAGGGTTATTGTGATAAAATAAATCCGAAGGTTCTACAGGTAGGAGGTTACTCAATGGATAAATACACCCGTGATTATATTGAAGATGCATTTGAATGTAAGGTATTTAATGTTTATCAATCAGTTGAATCCTGTGGAGATGTTTCTATTGAATGTAATCATCATACATGGCATATTAATTATGATTTTTACAATGTTGAAGCAATGGATGAGAATAATAAAATTGTCGGACCTGGTGAAAAAGGACATATGGTTATAACAAGATTATTTGGTCAAGGGACACCTATTATTAGATATACTGGAATGGATGATTGGGTAACAATTATTCCAGAATATGAATGTGAATGTGGACTTATTACACCAATTTTTAAAAATGGAATAGAAGGTAGAATTAGCGCTCGAGTGATTTTACCAGACGGTCGTGTTTATCCTGCTGCTTCTTTTGAACTAGTATCTCTAGTATTAACCGAACTAAAAACCTTTAAAGTAACCCAGTTTCAAACTATTCAGAAAAAAATAGATGAGCTTGAAATTAATCTTGTAATTGATGATGAAATTAGAGATTTAGGACCTTCAGTTGATTTGATATTTGATAAGGTAAGAAAGATATATAAGGAAAAATGTGGTCCGAAGGTAAAGGTAACAGTTAAAGAAGTTAAAGAAATTAAATCTCCAAAAAATAAACCAGCACCACTAGTTATATCTAAAGTTAAGCTTGAAGAAGGATATAAAATACTTGAGTCAAATTAATATTTTCTATTTGAAATTATTTTAATATTTTTTTTTAAAAAACAAAAGTGGACTGGGTGGGATTTGAACCCACGGCCTCCACCTTGCGAAGGTTTTTTGAGCCATTTATTTTACCTAAATATTCCTTCAGACTATTATGTAAAAAAGTACTGATTCTTATCTTATGATGGTGGGCTAGATTAAGCAGTTCTGCGTCAATCGTTATAGTCGTGCGAATCTTTGTCATATAGCTAAAAAGTATATACTTTTCCCATAAATGCTTTCTGTAAATTGAATTTAATCCTTATATATTGTATTACTAAATTTAGGCATTCTTTAAACACCCCCTCACATTGTTTCACCTAAGTTAATAGTAAGACCCAGACCCCTTAATCCCGTTTGTTTCTCAGCATGTTTTAAGCAGTCTAAACAAAAGTCATATATGGGTCTACAAACTTATTCTACTATATGGTAAATATACTAAAAATTGGAGACCT
>WOR8_10001368_pt1 | contig 24733 bp, 25 predicted proteins | sample DeeMarSeWOR38_10_FD_19890 | JGI IMG/M metagenome (IMG submission 19890) | reverse complement strand
CCACCAGAGCGTGCCGGAAAACCGCACCCTGCTGGAAACACTGCGCCGGCGACACGGCAAGGATATCGCCACCCGCAAGTACATCCATACACTCTTCCCGTACGGCTTCGGCCAGCAGGCCTGCAAGATCGCCGGCATGCGCAAGCCGCTAAAGCTCCTGCTCGACTTGCAGGTCGGTCTAGACGCGTAGCGTCGTAACCCGGCAGCTCGTCGCGGCCGTGTCGAATTACGGCCTGCGGACTAGTCCGACCTGCGAGGCTGATCCACTCCCCCGAGGGAAGCGGGAACGCGAGTGTCGGTTATTTCTCCAGAACCCGCGGCATCAGTTCCACCAGGTTGCACGGACGGGTGCGGTAATCCAGCTGGTGGCTGATGATCTTTCCCCACCCCGTGCGACAGGCGCCGGTCGAGCCGGGCAGGCAGAAGATGAAGGTTGCGTTGGCGACACCGGCGACGGCACGGGACTGAATGGTCGAGGTGTTGATCTCGTCGTAGGAAACCGCGCGAAAGATCTCGCCGAAACCGTCGATCTGCTTGTCAAACAGTGCCGCCACCGCTTCCGGCGTGGTGTCCCGGCCGGTGATGCCGGTTCCACCGGTAGTGATCACGGCATTGATGGTGCTGTCGGCGATCCATTGCGAGACCACGGCCCGGATACGATAGATGTTATCCGGCACGATCTGCTTGTCCGCGAGCGTGTGGCCGGCCTCTGTGAGCAGTTTCACCAGCGTGTTGCCGGACTTGTCGGTTTCTTCGGTTCGGGTATCCGAAACCGTCATGATGGCGATGTTCAGGGGTTTGAATTCACGTTCGTTCGGATTGCTGGACATATTGACTCTCGCAGACTCAGATAAGGTTCTGGAACGGCTGTACCTCGACCTGCCCGCCGATATCGACACTGGTGCGGTCAGGACCCAGCAGGATAAAGCAGTTGGCCTCGCTCATGGAGCGCAGGATGCCGGATCCCTGCGCACCGGCACTGCGCACAATGAACTCGCCGGGTCCGGACTGTTCCAGGACACCGCGCTGGAATTCATATCGGCCGGGGCGCTTGCGCAGCGGGGTCGTGGTACGTGCATGCAGGGTGTAAACATCCGATGGGCCGGTCCCGCCGGCCATCTTCAGCAGCGCCTGGCGCACGAACACGAAGAACGTCACCATCACGGAAACCGGGTTGCCGGGCAGGCCGAAGAACACGGCATCGTCGATATGCCCGAAGGTGACCGGCCGTCCGGGCTTCATGGCGATCTTCCAGAACGACATACTGCCGAGTTTCTCCAGCGTCTCCTTGACGAAATCGGCCTCGCCGACCGACACGCCGCCCGAGGTGATGATGGCATCGGCGCCGGCGGCGGCCTCGCGAAAGGCCTGCTCGATCAGCTCACGCCGGTCACGCACCACCCCCATGTCGATGATCTCGACGCCGAGTTTCTGCAGCATGCCGTGCAGGGTGTAGCGGTTGCTGTCGTGGATCTCGCCGGGACCCAGCGCTTCACCAACCGGTCGCAGTTCATCACCGGTGGAAAAGAAAGCAACCTTCAGCCGGCGATAGACACTGACTTCACCCAGCCCGAGCGAGGCCAGCACGCCGATGTCTGCCGACGACAGCTGCCTGCCTGCACTGAACACCTGCTGGCCAGTGGCAAGGTCCTCGCCGGCCTGGCGCACGTTCTGCCCGCAATGGTGGCCAGCCCCGATGCGCACCGTGTCGCCCTCGCGTTCCACCTGCTCCTGCATGACAACCGTGTCCGCGCCATCCGGCATCATGCCACCGGTCATGATCTGCACCGCCTGGCCCGGCTCGATCGGCTCCAGCCAGGGACGACCGGCCCAGGACGTGCCGGGTACGGTAAATTCACGCACGCCATCATCCGGCAGATCGGCCGCACGCACCGCGTAACCGTCCATCGCCGAATTGGTGTGCGACGGCACATCGATCGGCGAGACGATGTCCTGTGCCAGCACACGCCCCAGCGCCTGCATCACCGGTACTGTTTCGCGGGCAGCTACCGGTGTGACGCCATTGAGGATACGTGCCTGTGCCTCGGCAACCGTGAGCAGGCCGACATTCAGTTCATCTTCGCAGCTGGGCTGGTGTGTGATTTCCTGATCATGCATGGTGAAATATCCGGGTAACGGTCCCGCATACCCTGCATCCACAAGGGCCGCGGAATCTACGGGAAACAGGGTTGCTGCCTAGCTTATCCGATTAGCCGCAGCCTGTCCCTCATCGACGCGGGAAGCCACGTTCGCCTGCGGGAAATCAGGCCTGCCTAGCTATAGGGAATGATCTTGCGTTCACTGCCTTGCGGTCCGGGTGGCTGCGACTGCAGCCCGCCTGCCTGCAGCAACAGATGATCGTCACACAAATGCGCCAGGGTGTGATATTCATGGGTGGCGACAATAATGCTGACACCCTCGTCTTTCAGCAGCTTGATCATGCGGAAGGCCTGGGCCCGGGACTCGCTGTCCATGCTGCTGGTCGGCTCGTCCAGCAGCAGGATCCTCGGACTGAGTATCCGGGCACGGGCGAAGGCCACCCGCTGACGCTCGCCGCCCGACAGTTCGCGCGCATTGCGCATCTGCAGGTGCCCGATGCCGGCCCACTCCAGTGCCTCTGACACCTTGACGGAGATCTCCCGCAGCGGCATACCGCGACGGCGCAGCCCGTAGGCGATGTTGTCTGTCACGCTGCAATCGAACAGGTAGGGATTCTGGTGCAGATAGATGGCATTGCCGCGCATCTTCCTGGCAGCGCGGCGCCAGGACAGATCCTGCCCCGCGTAGCTGACCGTCGCGCTGTCCGGCGCCTCCAGCCCGGCAATGATCCGCAGCAGTGTTGACTTGCCGGCACCGTTCTTCCCGCTCAGCGCCACGCAGGTCCGATCATGGATTGCCAGCACCTCGATGTCGAACAACAGCCGGCCATGGACCGATTTCCGCAGATCGCTGTAGCGCAGTATTTCCGTCATGAGGACATCACCCCGCGACCCTGAAAGAAGGCCAGCATGCCATTGAGCATCAGCGCCAGCATCAGCAATACCATCCCCAGCGCAATCGCCTGGGCGAACTCACCCTTGGTGGTCTCCAGCGCAATCGCGGTCGGGATGTTGCGCGTGTAGCCGAGGATATTGCCGCCGACCATCATGGAACAGCCGACCTCGGCAATGATGCGCCCGAAACCGGCGATGAATGCCGCGATCAGACCGAAGCGTATCTCGTGGATCAGGGTCATGAAGGCCCGCACAGGTCTTGCACCAAGCGTCACCGAGGTTTCCCAGACCCGGCGGTCCGCCGCCTGGAATGCGGCGTGACTCAGGGCAACCAGCATGGGCAGCGCCAGCAATGCCTGGCCTATGACCATCGATGTCTGGGTAAACAGCAGCTTCAGGTCGCCGAGTGGGCCGCTGCGGGAGAACACCAGGTAGACGGTCAGACCGACGACCACGGCCGGAATCGACTGCATGGCACTGAAACCGGCAATCATGGCGCGCCGCCCAGGGTAGCGCAGGTGCGCCATCAGGAAGGCCACCACGAAGGCCAATGGCACCGCGAACAGGATCGCCTTCACCGACACGCTGAAGGAGGTGAAGATTATGATCCACAGGTCCGCGTCGCCCGAGAACAGCAGGCGGAAAGATTCGGCGGTCGCAGCTGACAGGCTGTCCATGGCCTACTGGGTTACGGGATAAAACAACTGTTCACCGTCTACCGTGTAACCGGAGATGAGGGCATGCGCCCCGTCCGATTTGAACCAGTCGATGAGCCGCTGCACAGCTGCATGATTTACGTCGGGGAAGCGTTCCGGGTTGACCGCGATGATGCCATAGGGATTGCGCAGCTCCCCGCCGCCCGACACCACCAGCTGCAGGGGACTTTTGGCCCGGTAAGCCAGCCAGGTGCCACGGTCAACCAGTGTGTAGCCGTTCAGCTCCCCGGCAATCTGCAGCGTCTTGCCCATGCCCTGGCCGACCTGGCGGTACCAGTCGCCCTCCGGCCGGATATCCGCCTGCTGCCAGATGGCTTTCTCCTTCTTGTGGGTACCCGAATCATCACCGCGTGAGACAAAGATCGCGGACGCCCCGGCAATTTTCCCGAATGCCTTGCCGGCATCCGACATGCCACGCACTCCGGCCGGATCCGCTGGCGGCCCGACAATCACGAAATCGTTGTACATGATCTCGTGGCGCTGCAGCCCGTAGCCTGCCTGGACAAAGGCCTCCTCGGCCGCTTTGGCGTGCACCAGCACCACGTCGACATCGCCGCGACGCCCCAGTTCCAGCGCCCTGCCGGTACCGACCGCGATGACATGCACCCGGATATCGAGTTCCTTCTCGAACACCGGCTGTATGACATCGAACAGGCCGGAATTGTCCGTACTGGTGGTGGTCGCCATGCGCACCAGCGCCGGCTCGCCAGCCAGTGCAGGCACGGTCAGCAGCAAGGCAGTCAGGTAAAGCAGATTTGCAATAAAACGTTTCATGCGCAATATTCTCTTAATGCTATCAGGACACTTCCGATGGATAAATTAACCCATATCGACGCCCATGGCACGGCCCGCATGGTCGATGTCGGTGACAAGCAGGAAACGCTGCGCGAGGCGCGCGCCGAAGCCTGGGTACGCATGTCGGAGCACACCCTGGCGCTCATCGAGACTGGCGGCCACAAGAAAGGCGACGTCATCGCCGTAGCCCGCATCGCCGGCATCCAGGCCGCCAAGCAGTGTGCCAGCCTGATTCCCATGTGCCACCCGCTCATGCTGTCCGGCATCGACGTCGACATCGCGCTGGACAAGCCAGGCAGCCGCGTGCACGTCCTCACGGCCTGTCGGCTCAAGGGTGCAACCGGAGTGGAAATGGAGGCCCTGACCGCCGCCTCGGTGGCCGCGCTGACCATCTACGACATGTGCAAGGCGGTTGATCGCGGCATGGTGATCGAGGATGTCCGGCTGCTGCACAAGTCCGGCGGGCGCAGCGGCGTGTGGAATGCCGAAGAGCTTTAGTCCTGTAGAGAACAGATGCGGCAGGTGACCCCGCTCAGCCATGCCCCTCGACCAGGTGGTCGGCGATCAGTTCGGTGATACCGAGCAGCTCGATATCGTGCATTTCGTTGTCTTCCAGGCCGTCCTCCAGCATATGCCGGCAATTTGAGCAGGCGGTCACCAGGCCTGTGGGGTTCACGGCGTCCAGTTGCCGCTTCTTGGCGCTGAACACCCTGAGGCGCAGCTCATCGGCCCGCTCGTTGGAACTGACACCGCCACCACCGCCGCAACACCAGTTCATGTCGCCGGTCTCGGGCAACTCGACAAAATTCGGTGCCACCATGTTCATCAGCTTGCGCGGCTGGTCCAGCACGCCGCCCCTGCGTCCGGCATTGCAGGGATCGTGATAGGAGAGTCGCTCGTCGGTGACGCCCTGTGTTTTCAGGCGGCCGTCCCGGCGCAGTTCATCCAGCAGTTCCATGATGTGCACCACCTTGAACGGCAGCGGCCGGCCGATGAAATTCGGCGCGTCCCAGCGGATGGTCGAGTAGGCATGCCCGCATTCCGGGCTGATGACGGTTTTCACCTTCAGTTTCTCCGCCGCGGCGACGACCCGCTCGACCAGTGTTGCGGCCAGCTTGCCGTTGCCGAGCTGCACGCCGGTATTGGTAGCCTCGAAGTAGTCGCTGCTGATGGTCCAGGAGACGCCGGTGGCCTTGAATATCTTCGCCAGTGAGCCGATGAACTCCGGGAAGCCGGCGATCTCGCCGGAAGAGAACAGGCACAGATAGTCGGCACCCTCCACATCAAGCGGCACCTCGATGCCGGTCTCCTTTTCCTGCGCCCGGATGGTTGCCTTCAGGGTCGTCAGCGTGACGCCCATGGGACTGCCGATTTCCAGCGCTCGCTTGCCGGCCTCGACCAGGTCCGGCGGCGAGAATCCCGCGGCCGCCAGGCCTTCCTTCACCTTGCGGATGAGGTAGGCGATGTCGATGCCCACCGGACAGACCATGCTGCAGCGGCTGCACATGGTGCAACCGTCGTAGACCAGTTCCTCCCAGCCGGCGAGATCCGCCTCGGTCAGCTTGCTGCACAGGCCCATGCCGGCTGCCAGCTTGCCCCAGAAGGTGTATTCCTGCCGCCAGAGTTTGCGCAGGGGTTCGGTCTTGTAGATCGGCGTGTAGCGGGCATCGCCCGTTTCCGTGTAGAACAGGCAGGCCTCGGCGCAAACACCGCAATGCACGCAGCTGGACATGTAGGACATCACGCGGCTGTCCATCTGCGCCCGCATGGCCTCGATACCGCGCGCCAGGCTGTCACTCATTGTCTTGTGCTCCTTGTTGGCAAGCCATCAGGTGGCTCAGGCCTTCACACCGCGCCGGCCAAACCAGGCACCGGTGAATGCACGGCTGGGAATAAACATGAAGGCATGCATCAGTCGACTGAACGGAAAGTACACCATCAGCAGTTCAACCGTGAAACGGTGCAGCACCCGCAGACCCTCGAAGGACTCGATCAGTGCCATGCAGCCGGTGAGCATGACAACAAAGGTCAGGATCGCGGCGACATGATCATCGGCGTCCGAAATCAGGCGGGTCACCGGGTGACTGACGCGGTGAATCCACAGCAGCATCAGACCGATGAAGGCGATCTGCGCCGATATGATAAAGGCCCAGTACGGCATTGCCGTCCAGCCCAGGCCGGTCTGTTCCTTGATGAACAGTACGTGCGGTGCGGCAAACACCAGCAGAAAGAACAGCCCGATGTGGAACAGGTAACCGGCGATGACATGCAGCCGGGTGCGGTAGCCGATCTCGGCACGCGGCAGGAAACGGCGCAGGTTGGCGCCGATGGCGCCGGCAAAAGCCGAGCCGCGCGGCACGGAGTAGTCCGGCTTGTTGCGCACCCGGAAGATCGACAGGATACGCCACAGGACGCCGATGACGAACACCCATAGCGCTATGTCCCAGAATATGCCATCAACGAGTTGTGCAAACATGATTTGTCCTTCGATCTAGATATACTCACACATTCAGGAAATCTTCCCTTCCCGTCTTCGCAGGAGAGGGGGCTGACTGGTTGACAACGCAGTCAAACGGCCCCCTTGCCGTTCATATACTTCAGCCGTCGCGCGCGGGGCTGGCAACGCCGCTCGCAGCACTCCCGCCACCGGCATGTTCCGTTTCATCACTCGTTGCCCCGGCTGCCCTGACCTCTTGGTACCAGCGGTCATGATGCGATTTCGCCCAGGCCTCGTCGACGTAGCCACTGGCCATGCTGTTGATAGTCCCCTCGACACCGGCCGTGCCCAGGTAGATGTGGCCGAATGACACGGTAATCACAATCAGCGCGGCAATAGCATGCAGTACATGTGACAATCCCATTACCTCGCGGCCCTGTCCGAAGACGGCAAAATCCAGTATCAGACCGGATGCTGACAGCACGATACCGCCAAGCACGGCGATCCAGAACCAGATCTTCTCGCCGGCATTGAAACGGCCCGCACTGACATGGCCGCCACCCAGCATGCCGCCGCCCTTCAGCAGCCATGTCATGTCGCCGCGCGCATAGAAATTATCTTTCACGAAGGTGACAAGCAACAGCAGTATGGCAACAAGGAACATCGGACCGAACAGGTTGTGCGCTTCCTTGCAGGCGGATGCCGTCAGGCCAAATCCCTCGGGACCAAGCAGCGGGATGAGCACGAAGCGACCATACAGCAGGATCAGCCCTGTCAGCGCCAGCAGCCAGAACACACCGGCGGTAAACCAGTGGATGGTGCGTTCGAATACGCTGAAGCGCTGGATTTTTCTGCCAGTCGGTCCGCCCTGTATGCGCAGCGGGCCGCGCACCAGGTAGAACAGCAGGATGACAGACAGCACACTGCCCATCAGGGCGGCGCCATAGGGCACCAGTTTTTGCATACGGAACTGGCGCCACTCCTCGCCGTAGAAATTGATCAGCACACCGGTGTCGACACCCTGCACCTGTGTACTGCCGGTCGTGCTGCGGTCACGCTGCCGCACGTCGCGCCACAACTCTGCCCCCGGGTTGGCTGGCTTGCCGGCAAACGGATCGAGCCCGGCGATGGCGTAGGGAACCAGCGGCAACACCAGCGTCATCACCAGCAGCGACAGCAGCGAGTACACGACGATACGGTGATGCCGGATGCGTGACGACTTGTTACTGGCCATGCGTACTGACTCCTCCTGACGGCCCCGCAGCGGGCCGCCTGTCATTCTTCAGGTCACTGGCAGGCATTCGCCCGGACAGCTTTGCGGCTAGTCACCGCCCGTGGCCTTGCCCTCGATCGCCTTACCCTTGCGCAGGCCGGCCTTGCCATAGGCAACGCCCCAGCCCCAGGAAAGACCTGAAGACCCGCGCCAGGTCACGCGCTCGCGATAGATATCGGACACGGTGTTGCCATCACCGGCAAGCAGCGCCTTGGTGGCGCACATCTCGGCGCACAGTGGCAGCTTGCCCTCGGCCAGCCGGTTACTGCCGTACTTGGCATGCTCGGCGGGCGAGTTGTCCTCTTCAGGTCCGCCGGCGCAGAAGGTGCACTTGTCCATCTTGCCGCGCTGACCGAAGACGCCCTCCTGCGGGAACTGCGGCGCACCGAAGGGACAGGCATAGAAACAGTAGCCGCAGCCGATGCAGATGTCCTTGTCATGCAGAACGACACCATCGTCGGTGTAGTAGAAACAGTCAACCGGGCAGACGGCGACACAGGGCGCATCGGTGCAGTGCATGCACGCAACCGACATCGAGCGCTCCCCCGGTGAGCCGTCATTGATAGTCACCACCCGGCGGCGGTTGACGCCCCAGGGCACCTCGTTCTCGTTCTTGCATGCCGTGACACAGGCATTGCATTCGATACACCGTTCAACGTCACAGAGAAATTTCATTCGGGCCATGATCTAGTCTCCTCCGCTTCTCAAGCTCGGCTGATACGGCACAGGGAACACTTGGTCTCCTGCATCTGGGTTACGGAATCGTAGCCGTAGGTGAATGCCGTGTTACAGGCCTCACCCAGCACGTAGGGATCGCTGCCGGCGGGATACTTGTCCCGCAGGTCCCTGCCCTGGAAATGTCCGCCGAAGTGGAATGGCAGCCACACGACCCCGGCAGCCACTCCCTCCTGTGTCACCTTGGCCATGACCTTGATGCGCGCGCCTTCCGGCGACTCCACCCAGATCTGCTGGCCGTCCTGGATGCCGTTGTTGTTGGCGTCGACGATGTTGATCTCGGCAAACATGTCCTGCTGCAGTTCGGCCAGCCAGGGGTTGGAGCGTGTCTCGTCACCGCCGCCCTCGTATTCCACCAGCCTGCCGCTGGTCATGATCAGCGGGTACTCGCCCGTGTAGTCCTTCGCCTGGATGGAACCGTAACGCGTCGGCAGGCGGTAGAACGACTTGCGGTCCTCGTAGCTGGGGTATTTTTCCACCAGGTCGCGCCGCGAGGTATACAGCGGTTCGCGGTGCACCGGCACCGGATCGGGGAAGGTCCAGACAACGGCACGCGCCTTGGCATTGCCGAACGGTGAGCAGCCGTGCTTGATGGCGACCCGCTGGATGCCGCCGGAACGGTCGGTCTTCCAGTTCTTGCCCTCGGCAAGCGCCTTTTCAGCGTCCGTCAGGTCATCCCACCAGCCGAGTTTTTTCAGCATGTCGGCGGTGAACTCCGGGTAACCGTCCTTGATTTCACTGCCCACGGGATAGGAACCCTCGGCCAGCAGGTTGACGCCGTCGCGCTCCACGCCGAAGCGGGCGCGGAAATTCAGACCGCCGCGCTCCACCGGCTTGCTGGTGTCGTAGAGATTGGGTGTCCCGGGGTGGCCCATCTCCGCGGTGCCCCAGCAGGGCCAGGGCATGCCGTAGTAATCACCGTTCGCCGGTCCGCCCTTCGCCTCCAGCGAGGTGTAGTCGAAGGTGTGCCAGTTCTGCTGGTGCTGCTTCAGGCGTTCCGGGCTCTGGCCGGTATAGCCGATGGTCCACATGCCCTTGTTGAATTCCCGGGTGATGTCCTCGATGCTGGGCTCGTCATTTTCCACCGCGACGTTCTTGCACAGCTCGTCTGCGAAACCCAGCTTGCTGGCAAGCTTGTACATGATGGTGTGGTCCGGCAGCGACTCGAACAGGGGGTCGATGACCTTGTCGCGCCACTGCAGGGAGCGGTTGGAGGCGGTGACCGAGCCATAGGTCTCGAACTGGGTGGCCGCCGGCAGCAGGTAGACGCCATCGGTCCGGTCGTGCATGACGGCGCTGACCGTCGGATACGGATCGATGACGACCATCAGCTCCAGTTTCTCCATCGCCTCCTTCATCTCGGTGCCGCGCGTCTGGCTGTTGGGGGCATGCCCCCAGAAGACCATCGCCCGCAGGTTGTCGCGCTGGGCAATGTTGTTCTTGTCTTCCAGCACACCGTCGATCCAGCGCGACACCGGTATGCCCTTTTCCAGCATGGAATTGACCATCTTGTCACTCGGTCCTTCCTCGCCGAAGAACTCTCCCGGGCGTTCTTCCCTGTCGAAGCGGCCAACCAGCCAGTCGTAGTCGACGCCCCAGACTGCGGCCCAATGCTTCCAGGCGCCTTCCGTCAGGCCGTAGTAGCCCGGCAGGGTATGGCTCAGCACGCCGAAGTCGGTGGCGCCCTGCACGTTGTCGTGGCCACGGAAGATGTTGGTGCCGCCGCCGCTGACGCCCATATTGCCCAGCGCCAGCTGGAACACGCAGTAGGCACGCGTGTTGTTGTTGCCGATGGTGTGCTGGGTGCCGCCCATACACCAGATGAAGGTCCCCGGGCGGTGCTCCGCCATGAGCTTCGCCGCGCGCTTGACGGTTTCCTCCGGCACTCCGGAGACGCGCTCCACCTCGTCCGGCGTCCACTTCGCCACCTCGGCACGGATATCGTCCATGCCGTAGACACGCTGGCGGATAAACTCCTTGTCTTCCCAGCCGTTCTCGAAGATGTGCCAGAGCATGCCCCAGACCACCGGCACGTCGGTACCGGGTCGGATGCGCATGAAGAGGTCGGCATGCGCTGCGGTGCGAGTGAAACGCGGGTCGATTACGATCAGCGGCGCGTTGTTGCGCTCCGTGGCACGGAAGACATGCTGCAGCGACACCGGGTGCGCCTCGGCGGGATTGCCGCCGATGATCAGGATTGCCTGGCTGTTGTGGATGTCGTTGTAGGAATTGGTCATGGCGCCGTAGCCCCAGGTGTTGGCAACACCGGCAACCGTGGTGGAATGGCAGATTCGCGCCTGATGATCGACGTTGTTGGTGCCCCAGAGCGCGGCAAACTTGCGAAACAGGTAGGCCTGCTCGTTGTTGTACTTGGCCGAACCCAGCCAGTAGACGGAATCCGGTCCGGAATTCTCGCGGATGGCGAGCATCTGGTCGCCGATCTCGTTGATGGCCTGTTCCCAGGACACCTTCGTCCACTTGCCATTGACGAGCTTGGTCGGGTATTTCAGGCGGCGCTCGCCGTGGCCATGTTCGCGCACCGAGGCGCCCTTGGCGCAGTGCGCGCCGCGGTTGAACGGATGGTCAAAGGCGGGTTCCTGGCCGGTCCAGACGCCGTTTTCCACCTCGGCATATATGCCGCAGCCAACCGAGCAGTGGGTACAGATGCTGCGGACCTGGGTGGCCTCGCCGCCCGCGGCTGCCGGTGCATCGGCGGCCTCTGCCTTCTGCATCATGGACAGGGAAAGGGAACTGGCTGCGGCGATGCCGCCGACACCGATGCCTGAGCGCCTGAGAAAGGTTCTGCGGTCCATGGTGGCCGCGTTCAGTACGGCGCGCACCGTAGACTGTTCAGTACCGTGTTTCTTGACCAGTTTCATAGTCCAGCCTCCTCGATTCCGGAAATGGCATTGCGCCTTGTTCTGCGAAATACCCGGCCGACAGCGCCACCCCTGGGCGTCGATCGGTGTCTGGTGAAAAAATCAGCACACAAAAAACCGGATCACGTCCTGAGTGTCCGGTAATACTCCCTGACGTGGTCGGTTTCCTGATAGCCGCGTGATGCCGCGGGCTCCGTGACCTTCCTGGCCGCCGTGCCGACCGTGTCGTCAGCGACCAGCCGGGAGGCAAACACGGCTGTCAGCGCCGTTGCACCGCCAGCGGCGGCGACCCCCTTGAGAAAACCGCGGCGATCGGCCGCGTATCCGGCATGTTTCTTGTTCATTGCATCCTCCACCAGATTACGGAATGGAACCCAGCACTACGGCCCGGAAGGCTATTTCGGCAACGAGAAATATTGTCGCTCCACTGCGAGAAATTCCTGCCCCAGCTGTGCCACGGCCCGGTAGAAATTCGCGGTCCCGGCCCTTGCAAGGTCCTCGAAAAAACGCCCTGCCCACGAACCGACATAGTCTTCGAAAAAGGCCAATTGATTCAAGTGTAGACCATGTCCAGCGATAATCATCCCCATGACCTCGCACAGGGCTGCAACGTGATCCTCCGGCTCGGCGACGTTATTCCGGCGCTCAATACCGAGCCCGGCGAGCTCGCCCCGCAACGAGGCTAGCACCTTTTCCATAAGAAAACCATGGATATAGAACGAGGCATAGGGAACCACCTCGCCCCGCCCAAGGCCGATAAAGAGACTGAAGTATTCATCCTCGAGGCGCTCGGGCTCGGCCTGTTCCGCGGCCGCCCTGAGTGCGTACCAGGCAGCCGTCATGGCATCGCCGCCATCCGCCGGCTCCGGGCTGATGCCGCGCAGCATCTCGATGAGTGCCGCGCCGGGCGGAGCGGCCAGCAGCGCACCCAGCAGGCGGTAGACATCGGCTCGCGCCTGTTCTCCCGGGTCGATGCCTTCTTCGGCCGGCAATACCTCGCCGCTCATAACCAGCCTCCCGGTGACGCGGGCTTGTCGCTGCCGGTCTCGTCGTCGAACATGGCCTTGACGCGGCAGTCCTCGCACATTTTCAGTCGCTCCAGTGCATCGCCCTGAAACATCGCATGCCCCTTCATTCTGGAGGTGATCTTCTCGATCACCTGTCGGGTGGCAAACGGCTTGCCGCAACTGACACACAGAAACGGCTCAGCCTCGTGCAGTAACCTGCGCGTGTTGCGCTGTTGCTGATCGTAGAGGTAACGCGGCGTGGCGGCAATGGCATCCTCCGGACAGGTGCGGCAACACAGACCGCACTGCACGCAGTTGGCCTCGATGAACAGCAGCTGCGGGCTTTCGTCACCGGACTCCAGGGCATGTGCGGGGCACTGCGAGACGCAGGCCATGCACAGGGTGCAGCGCGATTCATCGAGCAGCACCTCGCCAAAGGGTGCACCGGCTGGCAGCGTCACCAGCGGGCGAGGCGCAGACGCCTGGGCATGCAGGTGATCCAGCGCCAGTCGTATCACGGTACGTTTCTCATCGAGCGCCGCAAAGCCCGCCGGCCGTCTTCCGTCCGTAGCGGGCAATGTCCCGGACAACTGCGCCAGCGCATCGTCCTGTGCCTGACAGATCTGCAGGGCCGATGCGGGGTAACCCATACCCGCCAGCAACTGTCCGGCCACATCCGACTGCAGGCTCACCTCGCGCAACACGCTGGCCGGCAGTGACGGCGTGGTCAGCAGCACCACGCCCGCGGCACCATAGGCGAGTGCCGCCAGCCAGGCGTCCATACCGACACTGCCCAGCTCCTCCACCTCAACGGGGATGACCCGCTCCGGTAACCGGGCCGCCAGCTGCAGGACGGCATCGCGACCGGCTGCGGCATCGTGAAACAGCAGCACGGCATCCGCACCGCCTGCATCTCGGTAGGCCTGCAGCAACAATCGCAGGCGCTGCAGGGTATCGGAGAGACGCGGATAACCGTAGCTTATCGCTCCGGTCGGACAGGCCGTGGCACAACTGCCCGCACCCTGGCAGAGGTTCGCATTCACAGCGATGGTGTCACCAAGGGAGCTGATGGCATCTGTCGGGCAGGTATCAAGACAGCGCGTACAGGCCGTCATGCCGCTCCTGCCATGGGCACAGATGGCGGCGTCGTAGCGAAAGTACTGCGGCTTTTCAAACTCGCCGGTCAGCCCGGGAAGCTCCCCGAGCGCAGCCTGCAGGGCACGCGGGTCACCGTCCGGCGCAAAATAGCCGGGCGGCAGCAGTTCGGATGTCATCAATGGCGGCGCACCCAGGTCCAGCACCAGGTCATAGAGCTGCGGCTTGCCGGCCGTCTGCAGTTCGAAGTGGCCGAGGTAGCCACTCAGCACCGGCGCCTCGTCGGCGTCATGCGGCACGTGGCCGGTGACACTGATGTCGGTATAACCGGCGAGCGCAGCCGTGACGTCAGCAATGGCGGCTTCGCTGCCAAGCACCAGCAGCCTGCCGGCGGACTGGTAGGCAACAATGCCCGCCGGCTGTCGTTCCGCAAGGCCTGCCGCCTGCATCGCGGCGGCGCGCGCCCGTCCATCAGGCGTGCTGCCGGACAGCTGCATTGCCGGTTGCCGGTGAATATCCGTCATGTGGCCCTGTCTTCTGACATGTCCCGCTCCGGGTGTTCGTTATCATCAACCGCAGCAACACTCGCCCCGACACTGTCACTATTCCCGGCGGCAGATTCCAGGGACTGCTGCTCTTCCGGCAACGCCGCATCGGCAGCCCCCGGTTCGGCTGGCGGCACATCCGCCGGCGCCGACTCCCCCTCGATGCCCTCCAGTTCGCGTTTCAGCATGCGCTTCATCTCGTGGGTTACGACATTGCCGAGGTTCGCAAACTGCGTGTAATCCTCGTCGTAGTCGTTCAGACCGTCGGTGATATTGAAGGCCGGCTGGCCGAACAGTTTGCGCAGCGCCAGTCGGCGCAGGCCGTCGCTGACGCCGGGCGACATGAAGGGCGTGAAATCACTGTCCTCGGTCAGGGATTCAAGTGGCGGCATATCGGCATCAGTCAGTTCCCGCTCCGGCTGCACCGGTTCCAGGGCGGCATCCGTCTCCCCGGCAGCCTGCGATGCGCCGGCAACGACGTCACCCGTGCCAGTGCACCCCTCGCGCGCCTCGAGCTTGCGCCTCGACCAGCGCGACAGGAAATCCCCGGCGCCATCCTGCACATCTTCGTCCGGCTCAGTTGCGCGACCCATTACCTTCCTTCCAGTTTTCCCGTTTGCGTTTTTTGCGTTTCTCCTGAACGTAATGCTCCAGCACGAAACGCTCCGCCCAGCGATACAGCTCTGCAGGCATGTCCACGGACTCGACCACCACGTCCGTTTCCATATAGGACGTGGCCTCGCCATAGCTCAGCGTAGCTATGGAGGGTGCAGGTGGCTCGCCCGCCTCCTGGTTACAGATGATAAAGACGCTGGGATTGTCGCTAAGCAGATTAAAGTAGTAGCTCTCCGCATCGTCCCTGTACAGCTTTATGCGCAAACCGCTCCACAGGTACTGCTGTCCCTCGGTTGCCGTATGCAGCTGCCGCGCACTTACGGCCCGCCCGGCTGCCTCGCTGCCGGCGACCACACCGCTAACCTGCCAGTGACCGTCCTCCCAGCGATTGTCCCTGGCCTTGCGGTATTCGACGATGACGGACACGGAGAACGAATCGGGCACCGGTGTCGATAGGGAATCAGTCATGCAGAACAATTACCCGTTTTTTTATGGATTGCCATACGTTGACGTTAGCCCATAGTATAGGCCTCAATCCCGAGAGACAAATGCACCACAGCGTGTATTACAGGTTCTGACATGCCCCGCACACAGGAACGCTACCGGCCGGAAATCACCCATGCCGGGCTTGCACCGACTCATCCCGTCAGCGTGGTCGACGAGCACAACCGTACACGCAGTGTCGAAATACCGGGTGAGTCGCCACTCACGCTGTACGTGGACGAACGCGAAATCGTCACCCTGATGACCATCGGTGCCCACCCCGAGGCACTGGCTATTGGCTACCTGCGCAACCAGCGCTTTGTCGATGAACTGGAGCAGATAAAATCGGTCACCGTCGATCACCGCACCGAGTCGGTCAAGGTGGTCACACGCGACGGCATCGATGGCTGGGACGAAAAGCTGAGCAAGCGTACCGTCACCACCGGCTGCGGCCAGGGCACGGTCTTCAGCTGCACGCTGGACTCGCTGTACACAGTCCGTCTGCCGGATGTCAGCGTACGGCAATCGACCATCTATGCACTGCTGGACAACGTCACCGACTGCAACGGGGTCTACAGGCGCGCCGGAGCGGTCCACGGCTGCGGCCTGTGCCAGGGCGCGGAAATCCTGATGTACACCGAGGACGTCGGACGCCATAACGCAGCCGATGCAATCTCCGGCTATATGTGGCTTGACGGCATCAGCGGCGAGGACAAGGTGTTTTACACCACCGGCCGCCTGACCTCGGAGATTGTCATGAAGGCCGCCCACATGGGCATTGCCGTGCTGCTGTCACGCTCAGGCGTGACCCACATGGGCCTGGAACTGGCGCAGGAACTCGGCGTTACCATGATCGCCCGCGCCAAGGGCAAGCACTTCCTGGTCTACCACGGTGCGGGCAACATCGTGTTTGATGCGCAGCCCGCACAGCCAGAGACCCTGCGCTAGATCAGGTCATTCAACGGCGATATCACCATCCACCGAGTGCACAAGTCCGAGCGCGGCGATCTCCAGTGTCATGGTTGCCTTGAGAGGACCGCCGCCTGCCAGGCTGCCGGCAGCCTCGGCCTCCTGCAGGGCCTTCTCGATCTCCCGCTGGGATGTGATACCGACCTTCTTGAGAAATTTCCGTATTTCCATGTTCACGACATCTTCGTTCATGACCCGCCTCCCGGTAAGCATTCGCCTGTGGCATTATCCCGCATGCAGGCAAACGGCAGCATGATCCATTCGCCATGCCGGTTGAAGCGTAACGAAGAGCCGGCAGCCAGTCCAACGGCAAAAAACATCATTGCATCCCGTATTGACCTGTTGAGGCCCTTATGACGTCACCAGCATCCCTGAACCGCGAGGACATCACGGCCGTCATCCTTGCCGGTGGCAAGGCCAGGCGCATGGATGGCGAGGACAAGGGCCTCATAGAACTGCTTGGCAGGCCCCTGCTCGATTACATCATTGCCGGGCTGCGGCCCCAGGTCGGCGTCATTCTCGTCAATGCCAACCGCAACCTGGACCGTTATCGCGACTTTGGCTACCCGGTCGTCGAGGACATGCTGGGCGATTATTTCGGCCCGCTGGTCGGCATGGCCACCGGCATGCAGACAGCCGGCACGCCCCTGTTGATGACGGTGCCCTGTGATTCACCGTTTGTGCCTGCAGGGCTGGCGGAGACACTGTACCGCGCCATGGCGTCATCAAGCGCCGAGATCTGCGTTGCACACGACGGCGATCGCCTGCAGCCGGTGTATGCGCTGCTGCGCTGCGATTTACTGCCCGACCTGCTGGCCTATCTGCACGAGGGTGGCCGCAAGATCGACACCTGGTATGAACAGCACCGGATGGCGCTGGCGGATTTCTCCGCCATGCCCGAGATATTCCTGAACCTGAACACGCCGGAAGACAAACAACGCCTCGAGCAAAAGCTTGCAGCCGGCCAGGGAATAGCCTGAACCGGGAATCGTCTATACTTATATAGATACGGGCTGGAGAAAAACACGCGGCGGGGGTAGCCTCTGTAACCATGAACACCGGCTTGGTCGATCCATTCGGACGCAGCGTCGAGTATGTCCGCCTCTCGGTCACGGACCGCTGTGACCTGCGCTGTTTTTACTGCCTGCCGGGTGACTACCGGGACTTCAGCGAGCCCGATGAATGGCTGACGTTCCCCGAGATAGAGCGCGTCATCTCCGCCTTTGCCTCCCTTGGTGTGCGCCGTGTGCGAATCACCGGCGGTGAACCGCTGGTCCGCAAGGACCTGCCACTGCTGGCCCGCCGGCTTGCCGCGATACCGGATCTCGATGATCTCTCGCTCAGCACCAACGCAGTGGCGCTGGCGCGGCACGCCGGGGCGCTGCGCGAGGCCGGTATCGGCCGCATCAATGTCTCGCTGGACTCCCTGAACGCCGTGCGTTTCCGGGAAATCACCCGTGGCAAGCTCGACAAGGTGCTGGACGGCCTGATGGCAGCGAAACGTGCCGGTTTTGCACCGATCAAGATCAACATGGTCGTCATGAAGGGCGTCAACGATGACGAAATCGAGGACATGGTCGAATTCTGCATCGAGCATGATTTCACACTGCGCCTGATCGAGACCATGCCGGTCGGCGACACCGGCAGAAGCGCCGCCAGCCACTACCTGAACCTGCAGACCGTAAAGGACAAACTGGCAAAACGTTTCCCGCTGGTTCCGGGTGTCGTACCTGGCGGCGGTCCTGCACGTTACATGCAAATCGCCGGCACTAATCTGAATATCGGCTTCATTACCCCCATATCGCAGCATTTCTGTGAGACCTGTAACCGTGTCAGGCTGGCCGTTGACGGCGCACTGTACCTCTGCCTCGGGCAGGAACACCGCTTTGAGTTCCGCCCGCTGCTGCGCGCGGGCATCAGCGATGCGGACCTGCGAGAGGCGGTACGGCATGCCATTACCCTGAAACCCGAGCGCCATGAATTCCGGGAAAAACCCCAGCAGGTAGTCCGGTTCATGGCCAAGACCGGCGGTTAGGAACCTCACCCATGGTACAGCTGCGCTATTTTGCCAGTCTGCGCGAGACGCTGGGGCTCGGAGACGAGGCCATTGCACTCCCCGAGGCCGTCGGGACAGTCGCCGGACTGCAGCGATGGCTGCAGGAGCGGGGTGAGCCCTGGCGCGAGGCACTGGCTGATGATCGCCTGCTGGTTGCGGTCAACCAGCAGGTCAGTGACCCGCAGGCCGTGATCAATGACGGCGACGAGATTGCCTGGTTCCCGCCGGTTACGGGTGGCTGAACATGATCTCGGTGCAGACAGAAGACTTCGACCCGGGCGAGGAGCTCGAGCGACTGCGCAGCGGGCTGGCGGGTCGCGCCGGTGCCGTGGTCAGCTTTACCGGACTGGTGCGGGACCTGAACCAGGGTGATGCCATCGCCCGGCTGACGCTGGAGCACTACCCTGGCATGACCGAGAAGGCACTCGCCGGGATCGAAGCCGAAGCCATGCAACGCTGGGAGCTCATCGACAGCATCATCATCCATCGCGTTGGCCCGCTGTCGCCCAACGACCGAATCGTGTTTGTCGCAGTGGCCAGCGCCCATCGCAAGGCGGCCTTCCGCGCCTGCGAGTTCATGATCGACACGCTGAAGACGCGCGCACCGTTCTGGAAAAAGGAAGCCACCGCCGACGGGGCACGCTGGGTAACCCCGACCGAAGACAGTCCATCGCCCGGCCAGCCAGGCTAGCGCGGATTTCCCAAAGGAATACCGGCGGCTACTCCAGCCGCTCGATCCCCAGTGCCTTGAGAATATATTTCTCGTAGACCGGCTCCGACGTCCCCTTCTGCATCTTTCGCAGGAAATACTTCTCGAACGCGATCTTGGCCATGTGCACCCACTTGCCCTTCTTCATCCAGGCAACATTGCGCGGCGGGATCTGCGGCAGGGCAACAAACGCCGCGCCGGTGTCTCCCATGTCCGCCAGGCAGATGGCATTCCAGGTGGCCTTGCTGGTGATGTCCTTGCCGTCGATGGCCGCCCGGATGTTATGCACGATCGCCGTTACCATGGACTCGATCATGTAGCCGGTCTTCGGGGCCCCGGTCGGCACGGGCGTGGGCTCGACCGGCGGGATGGCGATGCACACACCGGCGGAGTAGATATTGTGATACTTCGGGCTGCGCTGGAACTCGTCCACGATGACGAAGCCGCGCGGGTTGCACAGGCCATCCACCTGCGCGACGCAGTCCACACCCTTGAAGGCGGGCAGCATCATGGAATAGTTGAACTCCAGTTCGTAGTCGCGGACCTTGGCGCCGTCGTCACCGCACTGCTCGAGAAACATCTTGCCGTCCTCGACGCGCGTGACCCTGGCATTCGTGATCCACTTGATATCGTGCTGCCGCATTTCACTTTCGAGCATGCCGCGTGAATCACCCACGCCACCCAGGCCGAGATGGCCGATATAGGGTTCGCTGGTGACGAAGGTAATCGGCACCTTGTTTCGCAGCCGCCGCTTGCGCAGGTCGGTATCAAGTATGAAGGCATACTCGTAGGCCGGCCCGAAACAGCTGGCCATCGGCATCGCGCCAACAATGACATGGCCCGGTTCCTCGAGCAGCCTGCGGTAGCCCTCGTGCGCCTTTTCGGCATGATCAACGGTGCACACGGATACCGTGTGTCCCTCGGGACCGGCGCCGGGCACTTCATCGAAGGCAAGCTTCGGCCCGGTTGCAATCAGCAGGTAGTCATAGTCGACCGTCTGCCCGTCCGCCATCTCCAGACGACTGCCCTGCGCGTCTATCCGGCTGACATGGCCAGCGATAAATTCGATGCCCTTGCGTTGCAGGCACGGCGCAATCGGGAAGGTAATATCCTCGCGCTTGCGCCAGCCCACACCAACCCACGGATTCGACGGCACAAACTGGAACTGCTCGGATGCATTGACCACGGTGATCCTGTGATCACCACCCAGCACGTCCTTCAGTTCATAAGCTGCCGGCATACCCCCGGTACCCGCCCCCAACACAACGACATGTGCCATGCCAATCTCCTTTTCTGCCTTTACCGCCGGCTTTCACACCCCGCTGTTGACGGGTGAATCAGCCCCCATGGTCCGCAATTCTGATCGAAAGCACCGCGCGGGATATTGACGCGGATCAACATTCGACATTTCGCCGGCACCCGTTCGACAGACAAAACAGGCAGGCCGATGGGGCCTGCCTGACTGGTCCGTGCCACCCGGCGGCGGCTTCCTGAACACCTCAGCCGTCCTGCTGCATCCTGCACTTGCCGCGCATCTGGTGCCCCTGGCGCTCGTCGGCATCGATGACACCATCGCCATTGGCGTCCATCGAGTCAAACATGGCCTCGTGGCCCTGCATGAACTCTTCCCTGGTGACCTTGCCGTCGCCATTGGCATCCATGCGCCTCATGCCGCATTTACCCTCGGCCAGCATCAGCTGACCACCACTGACCGGCGCCATGGCGAACGGGTTTGCCGCCGGATCGGCAATGGCAACGCCTGCGACTGACACGGCAAAGGCCAGACAGGCTGCCATCGTAACAGGCGGGGTGATTGACTTGCTGGACATGCGCTATCTCCTCTGACTGGAATGGTATGGACACAATCTGTGACCGCCGTCAGGCATGGCGGTTCCGGAACCCGGACAATGGTACCGGAACGGCAGACTCCGTACCCGTCCTGCGCAACTGTCATCAGAGAGCCGCGACCACCGGGACCGGACTGAAATATCTCAAGTTTTTGGTAAAACTGCCGCATCTAGCAGTGTTGCCTGCAGAACGGGGCATGGCCTGTGCTGCGCATGGACAGCCACGGACACCAGGGAAGCTGATTTGCGCCTACAAACCAAGTTATTACTGCTGCTGATCCCGCTGATCGTCGTGCCGTTGCTGGCGCTGGGCTGGAGCGCATACTCCATGCTGCTGGATGATGCGCGCAACCGGTCGCAGGACCAGATGACCACCCTGCTGCAGCAGATCCGTATCCAGACCAGGTTCCAGCTGCGTACGGCACGCGCCAATGCCAGCCTGTTTGCCAGCACGAACCTGCTCCGGCGCTACCTGCAGGAAAGACGGACCTGGTCTGACAGCGAGACCCTCAGGAACGAGTTAAACGAACTGCTGTTTTCCTACCAGATCGCCTACCCGGAATACTACGAAATACGCATCCTGTCACTCGACGGCATCGAACTGGTTCGCTCCGCCCTTGGCAAGCTGGACAATCAGACAGAAGACGAATCAGGCAATCCCCACTTCATTGCATCCAGCAGGCAAACCGACACAACCTACACCGCGTTCTTCCGCAACCCGGATAACGCCGAGCCCGCCCTGATCGTCAGCAAACCGCTGTTCTACCCGGTCGCCGGCCACAAACACGAAGACTCCGTGCTGGAACTGCATGGCTACCTGCAACTGACTATCGACACAGGCTTCCTGGAAGCCCATGCACAGAAGGGAAGGGGCGGCGAAAAAGGCAGGGTATTCTTCACCGATGCCGACGGCAACATCCTGTTTCGCAGGCAGGGTTCGAAGGACCCGGAGCGGGTACCGCCGGAGCTGTTCGGCAGGTTGCAGGCCGGAATTGCAGACAACCAGCTGGTCGCAGGCGTGTTCAACGGGGAGGCGGCCAGCTTTCGGGGCATGAAGCTGGATGACTGGCTGTACATGTTCTCGTTTCATCCCGATGCGGAACTGCTTGCCAAGCGCAACCGGCTGGCAATCACCGTCACCCTGATTACCTGCATCACGATACTGATAACCATGGCGCTGCTGTACAGCGTCCTCAAGTCCCTGCTGATCAAACCCGTACAGAAACTCAGTCTCGCTGCCAGGGAGATAGGCCGCGGCCAGGTGAGTGTGCCGATCGATGTTACATCCGGCGATGAAATCGGCGACCTGGCGAGATCCTTCAGGGAAATGGGAGAGAACCTCAGTGATTACCATGAAAAGGTGCGCTACGTGGCCTACCATGACAGCCTGACGGGACTGCCCAATCGCATGATGTTCAGGGACTATCTTAACCGCGCAACGGCAGAGGCGCGCCGCAACATGGATGAACTGGCCATCCTGTTCCTCGACCTGGACAACTTCAAACGCATCAACGACACCCTTGGCCATCAGGCCGGTGACAAGCTGCTCGCGGCATTTGCCGACCGGCTCTCCGGCTGCCTGCGCGAGAGCGACATCGTCTCGCACGCAAGCCTGCATGATGCAACCAATGTCGTGGCCCGCCTGGCGGGCGATGAATTCATTATCCTGCTGCCACGGGTCAACGGCCCGTCGGATGCCGAGAAGGTCGCCAGGCGTATCCTGGAGTCTCTGGCGGAGAAGTTCGTTATCGAGCAGCAGGAGATGCTCGTCACGAGCAGTATCGGCATCGCCCTGTTCCCCGGCGACGGCGATAACGCCAGCGACCTGATGAAGAACGCCGATATTGCCATGTACAGCGCCAAGAAGCTGGGCCGTAACAACTACCAGTACTACTCCAGGAAACTCAATGAAGCGGCCGTGCACAAGCTCGAAATCGAGAGCCGGCTGCGGCGCGCCGTTGAAAAAGGCGAACTCGAACTGTACTACCAGCCACAGGTAGACCTTGCCACAGGCAATATATGCGGCGCCGAATCCCTGCTACGCTGGCGGGATCCGGAACTGGGTGCCATATCGCCCGAGGTATTTGTTCCCATCGCAGAAGAATACGGCCTGATCGTGCCGATCAGCGAGTGGGTCATAGTGCAGGCGTGCCGACAGGCCAGCAAGTGGCAGGCCACGTGTCCCAACCCCATCACGATGTCCATCAACGTCTCCGCTGTCCATTTCAACGGCCAGGAGCTCGAGAGCCTGGTCAGCCGCACGCTGAAACACACCGGGCTGGATCCGGCATCCATAGAGCTGGAACTGACCGAAACCGGTATTTTGCATGACCCCGACCTGGCGATAAAAACAATGGCTGCATTCAGGGACATGGGCGTCAGGCTGTCACTGGATGACTTCGGCACCGGGTACTCCTCGCTGAGCTACGTGATGAATCTGCCGATCGACAAGCTCAAGATCGACCGCAGCTTCATTCTGAACATGGAAGAGGACAAGCGCGGCGCGGCCATCGTCTCTGCCATCATTGCAATGGCACACAGTCTCGGCCTGTCGGTTATCGCCGAAGGGGTCGAAAAGGAATCGCACCTGCAGCTGCTGAGAACAATGCACTGCGACATCGTACAGGGCTACTACATCTCACGCCCGTTGCCGGCGGACAGATTCGCCCGATTCATGTCCGACCCCGCCCGGCGCTCCGCCTGACCCGGGAAACGAAGACTCAGCTGCGCCGCTTGCGGGCAATGTGCAGTGCGCGTTCATCCACGGCCAGTGCCGCCTCGTGAATGCTCTCCGACAGGGTCGGATGCGCGAACACAGTACGGGCAATATCCTCGCTGCTGCCGGAGAATTCCATGGCCATCACTGCCGTAGCGACCAGCTCGGATGCCGATGTTCCGATGATGTGCACACCCAGCACCCGGTCGCTATCCTCGTCGCTCAGCACCTTGACCATGCCGTCGGTTTCCTGCATGGCACGCGCCCGGCCACTGGCGGCAAACGGAAATACACCACTGCGATAGGGATTGCCGGTGGTTTTAAGCGCCTCCTCGGTCTTGCCAACCCAGGCGATCTCCGGCCGGGTATAGATAACCGAGGCAATGGTGTCGTAATTCACCGCTGACTGCTGGCCGGCAATGCGTTCGGCCACTGCAACACCCTCTTCCGAACCCTTGTGTGCCAGCATCGGTCCGCGCACCACGTCGCCAATGGCATAGACACCCGGCAGGTTGGTGCAGCAGTCATCGTCGACGTGGACGTAGCCGCCCTCATCCATCAGGAGACCGGTTTCCGCGGCCGCCAGCCCCTCGGTGTAGGGACGCCGGCCGACCGCAACGATCAGACGGTCAAAATCCACTGTCTGCGTAGCGTCACCCTCCTCGTACTCCACGCTGACAACACCGTTGTCGGTCGCGGTGCGCTTGACCAGCGCGCCCATGCGGATATCAAGCCCCTGCTTGCGGAACAGCGCCAGCGCGGCGCGTGCGATCTGCCGGTCCGCCAGTGACAGGAAAACGTCCTGCGCCTCGAGCAGTGTTACCGCGGAGCCCAGCCGGCGCCAGACACTGCCCAGCTCGAGG
>WOR8_10001389_pt1 | contig 24738 bp, 15 predicted proteins | sample DeeMarSeWOR38_10_FD_19890 | JGI IMG/M metagenome (IMG submission 19890) | reverse complement strand
AGCCACTAGTTTACCAGTTGTCTGACAAGGCAATGCTGGGCAGCCACGCTTTAAGGGATAAATGCTGAAAGCATCTAAGCATGAAGCCCACCCTAAGACGAGGCATCATAGAACTCGAATAAAAGATTCGTTTGATAGGGCTAGGGTGTAAGCACGAAGCTTCGGCGACGTGTTCAGCCCGTGGTTACTAAATCCGAACCCGGCAGTTAAGCCCACCTGCGTAATCCTCGGTACTATGATGCGCGAGCTCATGGGACGATTACCCTCTTAAGAGGGCTTGAACCTTCGGACTAGGTGGAGAGCTCTGATTGATTCCTTCGGGAGCCTTTTGGGGTAAGCTTCACTGTTTGAAATCCTTAGGCTCTCGGTACGCTGTCAAACCATTCTTACATTTACTTATTTTTATGTCCAACTAAAATTAAACATTTTTTAAAATTTTCATCAGGGAAAAGTGCTATATTATATCCTATATTTTCAAAATATTTTTTAATTTCATTTATATCCCATCCTATAAATGATTTTGATTCAAAAAAAATAATTTTACCATCTTTTTTTAATATTCTATTAATTTCTTTAAAAATTTTTAATCTTTTTTTATTAGAAATGCAATAAAAAAATTGACTTGAGACAATAATATCAACATGTTTATCAGCAAAATAAAAAGGTTTTGTAATATCAGTTTGTATAAATTCACATCTATTTTCAACATTTTCAATAAGGGCGTTTTCCTTTGCATTTTTTAAAGTATTTCCAAAAAAATTAATCTTAATCATACTGATAATTTGTGTTTTTAGACCATCGTTTTTAAGAGAAAATTTGTCTAAGCCATAGATTTTACCATTTTTTAGATATCTAGCAAATCCTATTGCTAAAAAACCAGACCCTGTCCCTAGATCAACAATTTTTTCATCTCCCTTTAGATTTGCAATTTTAATAAATTTTTTTAAAAGATTTTCACGGTTTTTCAAAAATTTTTTTTTATATGATATTACAAAGAAATAGGTATAAAATAAGATAACAAATATTATAATTGGAATAAATAAAGTCGTAAAAATATCAAATATAAATAGTGTAAATATCACTAAAAATATTAGCAATAAAAATAATAAACGACTTAATACATGTGATAAAGGAAATCCATAATATGGTTTTTTTTTCATTTACAATATTAAAACTTACATGTTTGATAATAAGTTTACTAAATTTATAATCAATTTTTATGTTCTTGTTGGATTGCATTTGTGTTGATTCTATTATTTTCAAAAAAGATAAATGGATTATTTTTTAAAAAGCTCTTCATCGCGTTGTTATCGTTTAATATTTTAAGGAAATAATTTTCAGAATTTTCACTTGGTGTTTTTTCTATCTTTATACCCCATTTTCTTTTATAGCTAAACAATCCATCTTTTATAAAAGGTCTACAAGATCCAAAATTAATTGATTTTACTCCAACGTTTTTTGCATAGTTAATTAGGTAATAATATGATCCTGCAATTACTCCCTGATTTATACAATCAAATTTCCCCTCCATAATGCCGGCATAGGTTGCAAATATCTTATCTTTCTTTTTTAAGAAAAGCCCTCCAAAAAAATATTCATTATCCCGTTTAATAAACAAAATCTTACCACCTTGTTCAAATAAATGTTTTATTGAATAAAAGTTAGCATATTTTATAAATATTCCATATCTCCAAGAAATATAAGGAATATACATTTTATAATAAAACATTTCCAATTTATTTGGGTCTTGAGAGATCTCATAACTATATCCATATTTTTTAATCTTCCTAATGTCTTCTTTTACGCTCTTAGAAAATTTTTTATATATTTTTTCCAGAGAGTTGGAAACATCTAATGTAGTTGAAATCCATTCAGGGATAACTGTATAACCTTGTTTTTCAAAATAATGGGAATAAAATCTATCATTTTTTATGAATACAGCATCTATAGATAGATTATTTTTGTTTACCTTTTTTTTTATATTCCAGATGAATAGATTAAAACTTTTTTCAATTTTTGGTTCTTTTAAAAATAATAGGTTTGATAAATATGGAAATAATTTATTATCACCTATTAATAAAATCTTAATGTTTTTTTTACTATGCTTTTCTTTTCCGTTTATTACGTATGCCTTTGATATAAGTTGACTAATAATTAAAAAAAATCTTGATAAAATAATTGTAAGTTTATCTATTACTGTCAAAACTTTTTTTCTAATTGGTTGGGGTAGGTATATACAAAAATTTGTAAGGTTCTTAATAATTCCATATTTTATTGAATCTTGTTCTTTAACTAGCCACCAACGAGTTTTAAGAATAGATAATAATGAGATTTTTTTTTCTTTTTTCATTTGAAGTATTTATTATTACTCTGGAATATATAACATTTTATGAAGCTGAGGACTATGAACATAATTGTAGTTATGTATTATATTTGGAAAATGAGTTGTTAAATCATCCATGATTTTATGCAATTCATCGAGATTTCTTAACCATAAATCAAGTTCTAAATCATAATAACCTATAGATTTATCTATCATAACAAGGTGGGGATTTAATTTGATATAGTTTATTATTCTCCCTCTCTCCTTATAATCATTTATATTTATATTCACTTTATAAAAATGAAATCCTAGTTTTGAATAGTCGATATCTACTCTAAATCCTTGTATTACATCTTTTTTTGTTAATCTTCTTATCCGGTTTTTTACTGTGTCTACCGTTGTATTTATTTTTTTTGCGATATCTATTGTTGGGATTCTCGCATCTTTTGCCAAAATCTCTAATATTTGAAAATCTAATTCATCAGTTTTTACTTTTCTACCACCTCCAGTGATTTCATGTTTCTCTCTATCTTTACTTTCATATTTATCTACAATAAATGAATGCCTAAATAGTTGTAATTGAACATAATTACAAAATAATTGATTTTTGAAATATTGTTTGTATCTTCTTAATGTTTCTTCCCAGAAAATATGAAAATCATGCATGTCCTTAACCCACATAACAACTGCTAAATCATAGTCTCCTTCAAAAGTCCCAACCCACCATGTATATTTGTTTTTTACAAAATATTCGATAATACCCATTTTTATATCGGGAGTTATATTTTTTAATATCAAATAAAATCTAAAACTGTTATAACCTAATTTAAATGAATCAATTACAGTATAATAAAAACCGATTATGCCTAATTTTTCTAGCCTTTTTATCCTATAAAGTACTACATTTTTATGCAAACCAACTTTTTTACCGATTTTTGATAAAGACTGTCTAGAATCATAATCGAGCTCGTAAAGAATCTTCCTATCTTTTAAATCAATTTTTTCCATTTTATTGTGCATAATAAGTTTTTTATTTATATCTTTTCCTACTTTGCACAATTTATTAATGAAAAATATTATAATATCCTAATAGTATCAATAATATAAGGGTAAAATACCCTATACCGGAAAAAATATATACCACAAGATACAAATATATATTGGATAAATTCTCCGGGTGAAGAAATAATAAAAAAAGAAGAGGTGAATTTTAGATGCGAAAAAGGATATCCTTATTAATAGCAATAAGTGTGATATGCGTTAGCATGTCAGGAGCTGCCATCTCTATAAATAATTATAAAAATAATTATGTGAATATTGAAGAAGAAAAATTCATAATAAACAAACCAACAGAGTCTCCTGAGGTTAATACTCAACTACTAAAAAGTATTAACCAGCAGGTGGATAAATATCTAAATATAGATAAATATAATCCCGAGCTTTTTAACTATATAAATAATGGACCAACTGTAAATAATTTGGATGATGTAACTTTTCCATGGTCACTCACAGAAGAGCCATTAAGAGGAGATTATCTAAAATGGGTAATTCGTGTAAATTATGGAGAAAATTATTTTGAAGAAGAATTAGATATCTCGCCTTCTGATTTCAAAGAAAGATTCCTTGAACATCCACTTCACTATGAGTATATATATTTTGATGTTGATGAAAATGGTGAGGATGATTTAAAAGTATTTTACAGTTTTTTCACATCTACAATTATTAACACACAAAAAAATATTGATGTTACATCATTAGAGACATGTTTGAAGGTAGATGCAGGAGATATACCAGATCGAGATGAAAAGTTAGAAGTATGGTCAGAAATAAAACTTAATTTTGGCCTTCTACCAAAAAGTAAAGATCTTGACAAACCTATCTCTTACAATACTAAAATTAAAGCATTATTTGGAAACTTGCTTGAAAAAATTCAAAATAAATTTTCAAATAAAAATTTTCCCCTACTTTATAGATTGCAAAATCTTTTGAATAATATATTAGAATTGGCAAATACCAGAGATGACCTAAATCCAATTGTTGATGTAATGGCAGCTGATAATGATTGGATAAGTGCAGGTATTGGTATAGGTTCTCCAAAAGGAGAAAAAACACCGATATTTTTTGAAAAAAGATTCAGTGTAGCAAAAAAGAATATCTTCCAACCTACAATCTTTGAACATGAATTAAAAGAAACTCAATCTTCAGTTCCTCTAGAATTATTGTTTGGTTTCAAATCAGGCAAATCAAATACAAATAATCCTACATTTGATATTGCTTTTTCAATTGAATTTGATCCAGCTATTTATGTATGCACCCAATTTATCCCATTAGAGGCATATGTTTATTACGGCTGGGACTTAGAAAGTGCTCACAGTACAGAAACAAAAATTACTTTTTCTGCAAATTTATTGACAGGTATGGGGCAAGATACCGGGATTTCATTATTGTTTGATAGCACTGATCCCATTGCAGGTAATCAAAATTGGATGAGTTTTGAATTTGAGGGTATTGGTTTTCAATATAAAGCAAACCAAAAACATAATATAGGTGTTTTATTAAGTTCTCCAATTTTCTCCTCAAAGGTTAAATTTACAGGTATCCCAAAGAATGTAAAATGTGAATTTGATGTTGATCTGAGCTTTATATATCAACCTGATGAAAAACTAGAGGCTTCTGCTAATGGAGCTCTAAAACTATTGGATATGGGCTCTGAAAAGATGGGTAGTGCAATATTATATTATCCTAAATTAAGCTCAGATGAACCAGATATTGAATTTATTAAAATATCAGGTATACCTAGTATAACATTGGGCGCTGAAGCTGATCTTTTGATTGATAATGATACTATGACACTTATCTCAGGTGAGGGTAGTGCCAGTTTATCAATGAGTAGTAACCTTGATAGAATACAGATGTTTTATAGAAAAGCAGACCCCTATGATCCAGATATAACATTTATTGACGTTCCGGATGGAGTACCTTCTACACAAACTGTTGGAGTAAATGCAAAATTATACATCGATGTTGATGATTTTTCAAATTCAAATAATTATGTTTATGGAAGGGCTTATAGGAGTTCTAGTGGGAATATCAATGAAATAAGTGGGTATCTACCTGGTCAAACAGTTCCAATTGTTAAAATCACTGAAATCCCAGCAAATTCAGAAGCAAAAGGTAAATTGATATGGAATAAACTTCAGGGTTATGCATATGCTAGAAGACAATCATCTGGAGGAGAAGACCCAATTGAGATAAATATTGATATTGGAACTTTCCATCTTTACAACTATTTACAGATTCTTGAAGGAATTATAGATTGTAATTTCCATTTAGCAGATCCTGGATACTTCAAGTTTGATACCACGAATGATATGATTGGAGATACAATTGAAGTTGAGGATACATCAACTGGTAATATTTTAAATCTTGATGCATATAAGATTTCTGCGAATGATCTTGATTTGCAATGGAACCTTGATATGAGCCAATCTCCTATTCCTATTGAGGAATTAACGGTTAAAGGTTCAGTTTCTTTCTTTGAGGATTTTACAATTTCTGCTACCTATCAGGGTAAATATTTACAATTTGACGGTGATTGGACAGTTGGAAAGGAAGGCCAGTTCTCTATTGATTTTAATCAAAACGAACCAATTGAACTTATTTTAGATGATCTGTTGCAAAACAATTCACAATTTACCTTGGGTGGCGGTGTGATAATAAGTGATGATTTTCATTTTGATATGAAATGGAACTGGCAAGAGGGAACTCTTTCAGAACCTGGATATTTTAAAATAAATGAAGATACAAATGATCCGAATTTTGATTGGATTGGCATCTATTTTACATATACACCTGAAGGTTATACAAATCCGAAATATGGTATTGAGATCGGTGGAAATGATATTGGTTTAATCGTGTGGGTTAATTGGTATAAAAAGCAAGGACAGATATTGCCGGAAATCGAATGGTATGTTGTGATAATGGGTGATTTCTATGCAGACCTTCTCTGGAACTCAGAGTGGTATGAGAATATTCATACTTGGTGAGGAGGAGAGTGAAAAAATAAGAGGTGTAAGATAATGAAATATATAATAGAGAAAAAATATATGAAATTAGTTATTATTGCTATCGTAACAATATTTTTAACATCATCTGCAAACTCAGCAATTGTAAATATTAAGGAAAACACAGAGAATAGTCATACTCCGCCCAAAACCACGTTATATGAAAATTATTACGAATGGAAGGATGATTTTAACAATGAGCAATTAATCGATTCAGGTAATTCCTTTAACTATCTTGTTGAAAATGGAGAAGCTAAAATGATAGATACCTTTCCAATTTGGACTGATCCTGAATGGGAAAGGATGAAACCTATAGAACTTACTAGTAATAGTAATTACAATAATTTAGCAATTTATATTGAAGTCGTTTATGACTCAGATATGAAATCCGATTTCGGTGATATTAGGTTTAAATATGAAGGATACTCTGGCTTCCGTAAATATTGGATGGAGGATTACCAACCAAGCTCTTGGGCTAAATTCTGGGTATTATTACCAGAAATTGATCCGGGAACAAGTATGCTTTATATGTTTTATAAGAATTCAGATGCCTATTATAATGGTAACTTTGGTGATGTTTTTACAGATTGGGAAGAGGAATGGGCAAATGATAATCAGATAACAACCTTAAAACAGGCTGAAGAAGGATGTTGGGATCCTGATATTTCGTATAATTCTGATGATAATGAATTTTTAGTTTGTTGGGAGCAAGGTATGCCATATTGGCCTCCCTATCTTTCCGGTTTTAGACAGGAGATAAAAGCCTCGATTTATGAACCAGATGGGGATATTTTAGTATCTGAAAAAATAGTGTTTAAGGATAGTGGAGTTAGTTATTGGAGAAATGAAAACCCATCTATTGCATATGGGACAGATAGCTGGTTTGTCGCTTGGGATCATTGGAAACCTGATATAAATAATCCTCCAGCAACAACAAAGGATATCTATGCTAGAACTGTTAAGAGATCAGGATCAAGTTTAGACACTGGAACTGTTAGGGTTGTAACTGATGACGGTGCTTGTCAAAATACCATTCAAGCAGATGCAAATGTTGAATTTGACTCTGTTAATGAGAAATTCATGGTTGTCTGGGAGGATGGCCGTGATGGAACTGGGGATTATGATATTTGGGCTAGACTATATACATCAGCAGGTGTTCCTAGTGGCGATGAAGAGCGATTATGTAATGATGCAAACTCCCAGTGTGAACCTTGGGCTGCTTATGATCCAAATAATGAACAATACTTTGTAGTTTGGGAAGATGGTGTAAATGCTGCAAACGGTCCATTTAGAATCAAAGGTGGTTTGTTTGATTCAGACCTAAACACAATTAGTACTTTTATTGTAGCTGAACCTTCTGGTTATCCTAATGATGACTTGGATTATAACTTCCCCTGTGTTGAATTTGATATAGATTCAGAGCGTTTTCTTGTTACATGGAATGAAGCTGACATAAGCGACGATGTTTATAGGGGAGATATCCTTGGTAAGATATATGATTCCTCAGGTAATGTTAAAGTTGATACTTTTACTATTAGTACAGGTAGCTTTGAAAGATCAGATATCGTACCATACCTTAGTGAAGCATTCTTTGTGGCATATGATAATCAAGCAAATGTTTATGGACAATTGGTAACATCTGAAGGTAATTTATTAGGTAGTGGTGTGCAGATGTCAACTAGTCCATCTGCTAAAGCAGATTGGGTAAATTTAGATACTGATGGTTCAGAAATTTTTGCAGCTTGGGAAGATACAAGGATAACATACTATCCAGAAAGATATGATTTCTTCCCAGATGTTTTTGGAAATCTTCTAAATCTAAATATTCCAAGTGGTGATGAAGTAACTTATGAGTTTTGGGATGAAAAACAATTTATCTCAGAAGCTCAAATTACTTCTATTGATATTGAGCCAGATAACCTTGAAAAATGGCACCAATTCCTTGAGGAATCCACTGAAACTATCACTTTCAGTATTCTTGATGATAACTATAATGTGATACCTGGATATGGTGATATCAATTCAGGGCAAGATTTGTCTACTATCAATCCTACACAATACCCCCTTATCAAATTAAAGGCTTTCTTTACTAGAACTGACCCAACCTATACCCCAACATTGGATAGTTGGACTATCCTATACGAAGGTCTTGATTTAGATCCTCCCGTAACAACAGTTACTAAAATCGATGGAGATTTCGCTCCAAATCATAATTGGTATAAAAGTGAAAACGTAACCATATGGCTTAAAGCAGTAGATTATCCAGAAGATACCGGTAGTGGTATTGATAAAACCTATTATACTTTGAATGGCGGGGAGGAAAAACTATACAATGAAGCTAGTGGAATTGATGTTTATGCATCAGAGCCAGATTTTTTTGCTATTGTAGAGGTAAATTTCTGGTCTGTCGATAATTCAGGAAACATTGAAGATAGAACAAAAGCCCAAAACTACAGAACCATAAGAATCGATGCAAGACCTCCTTATGTAATAATTACCTCGCCTGAAAATGAAGAAAAAGTACAAACTCCTTTCCTAGTCACTGCAGATGCAACAGATAACTATGAAGTAGCATATGTTGAATTTGACATAGAGCCTTTTGGAAAAAGACCTGGTCTTCCTTGGAAAGATGAGACACCGCCTTGGGAATGGTTGTGTAACGTTAAACCGATGTCACGTGATATAGATGAAATCGAACCAAGAGGCGTTAATGTTATGATAAGGGCACAGGTTTATGATGTTACAGGGCAAACTTGGATTGATGAAAATTGGATATATATAAGTAACTGGAACAGTAGAGACAAACAAACAAAAACCTACTTCAAAACTATATTTGAATCAATTAAACTAGCAATAGCCATAGGTGATACATTAGATATTGAAATCCCAACTCCTGATAATGCTGATTTAGTAGAGTTTAACGCAAAAAGAATGTTTAGAATAAAGGAAGAGATTATTTCAGATATTGATTTCTCAGATGGATGTTCAGCCAAATTTGATGTTCCAACAGGATTTTATAAGATAAAAACAACGACGTATAAAGAAGAGGAAGAGATAGATAGCAAATTGGTTTATAGAGTTTTATTTATCAACCTATAAAAAGACCTGCATATCTCCTCCCCCTTTTCTTTCTATTTAAATAGCTTAAAATCAAGTCTTGGGTAGCTATTGTTAACAAACATTTAAATAATATTATTACTGTTATTTATATTCAAGATTAAAATAATGGGGGAATAAATATAAAGAAAATAAAGATCGTAACAATATTTGTAGCTATCTCTGTTTTATTTGGAGCATTTAATGTGATTGCTACAAGCGAAAAAGAGGATGATGAAGTAATTATATTAACTGAAGAAGACCATGTTTCTTTTTCTCAAGTGAAAATTTCACAAAAAGGAGATTACATATCTGTAAATTTTGAAGAAACAAATACAGTTTTAAGAGTTACAGGTAAACCAATGCTGCCTTCTTACACAAAAACATTTGTATATCCACGTGGAACAAAAATAAAAAATGTTGAATGTATTATTTCAGAAGTAACATCACAATTTATTGATGGTAAAATTGAGTCTACTCCAGAACCGGTTAAACTGATTTCTATTAAAAATTCGATAAATCAAGAGGAAAACAAAAAAGAATCAATCGAAGATTCTGATATATATTCAAGTTTAGATCTTTATCCAGATAGATGGTTTGATTATAAAGTATACTCGGGACTGATTGAAAATGAACCTTCAATTATTCTTAAAGTAAACTGTTATCCTGTTCGTTATTTACCAGGAGAAAATACTATCCATATAGTCGACAGTTTTGATATTGAAGTTACTTATGAAGAACCAATTAATCAAAAGCCAGTTCAAAAGTTGTATGATATGGTCATTATTGCTCCTAGAAGATTTGTAGTTAACCTTCTTCCACTTGTTGGACATAAAAACTTAAGGGGTATACATACAAAGATACAAACAGTTGAATCCATTAATAGAGAATATTTTACAAAAGGACGAGATAAACCTGAAAGAATAAAACTTTTTATAAAATTCGCTGAGCAAAATTGGGGAATCCATTATGTATTGTTGGTTGGAGGTCTGAAATCCCATATTTATGCAAATGATAGAGAAAACACAAGTTATGGTGACTGGGCATGGTTTGTCCCTGTAAGATACACTAACATTGATGAAGGATTTATATCTGATTTGTATTATGCAGACCTTTACAAAGGCGAAGGTGAGTTTGAGGATTGGGATCCAAATGGAAACAACGTCTTTGCTGAGAACTGGGAAGAATTGGATTTATTTCCCGATGTATACTATGGAAGACTTCCTTGTAGAAATATAATAGAAGTAAATACTGTAGTAAGAAAGATAAAAAATTATGAGAGAAGATCACATTGGAAAGAAGATTGGTTCAAGAAAATGATCGTAGTAGGTGGAATAACATTTCAAAATCTTACAGGTCCTGGTCACAGTGGGGAAGAACCAGATGGAGAGTGGCTATGTAATATTACACTAGATTATATGAAATCCCTAATAAAATATCCTGTAAGAATATTTGCTTCAAATAAGCAAGGTCCCCGTCCAATAGCAGGAGATATTATTAGTGAATATTCTAAAGGAGCAGGATTTGTCCTTTTCCAAGGCCATGGCAATTGTTTCATGTGGGATACTAAATATCCAAACTCAACAGGGGATTTAAATTGGGTTGGAGGTCTTGCGACCTATCATTATCCAGGTCTTAGAAACGGTAGGAAGCTTCCAATTGTTGTTGTCGGTGGATGTCATAATGGATTATTCAACATAACACTTCTACAGACTCTCTTTGATTCAGCAGATGGAAAATCGGATTATCATGCTTATGGGTCCCCTGCAAAGGTTTGTTTTTCCTGGAAACTATTAACCAAACCTATCGGAGGAGCTATTGCTAGTACGGGTTGTACTCATTATGGTATTGGTTGGCCGTCTGATCCTCTTAATTTAAGTGCAATGCTTGAGTCTAACTTCTTTTACAAAGTTGGAATAGACGATGTTTCAACTCTTGGAGAGGCTCACAGTGGTTCAATTATAAAATATATGATGGATGTCAACGTTCATGGTGATAGCGGTCATACATATTCAATAACTGAATACCAATTATTTGGAGATCCAAGCCTTAGAATTGGGGGAAAAATTAGACCATCAATTATCTAATTTTTTTCTTATTTTCTTTTTTTATACTTTAACAAAGTAATAAATATTATAGATAATATCAAAAAAATTGTCTCAAAACCTGGTGTTTCTTTATCATCACTATTTCCATTATTAACATTTGTTGATGAGCTAATATTTGCATACGTTATTGTTTTAGAAGATTTTCCACCTTTTCCATCAGTAACAATCAGTTCAACAGTATAATTTCCCTTGGAAGTATAGGTATGTTCCGGTGATTTCCCGTTACCAGTGGCCCCATCCCCAAAATTCCATTCATAATTTGAAATACTGTCATCATCATCTGGATCATAACTATTTGTTCCATCAAATGTTAGTGGAATATTAATATATCCGATATATGGCCCTCCTGTATCTGCAATAGGAGGATTATTTGTACTAAATGGATCAGCTATTATTGTAACCGTAGTTGATGCCTCGGACGACCATTGACCATAATCATCCTTTACTTTCAAATAAATCGTATGTGTACCTACTGATAGATCACTTTTTGTAAAAGATTCAGCACTTCCAATTTTTCCATCATGGTTTGATCGCCAGTAATATTCTACAACACTTCCATCGTCTGCCCATCTACCAAGAAATTCAACACTATTTCCTTGTATCACAGGATTTACTAAATTCGGTTTTAATATATATGCTATAGGAATTTGGTTTTCCTGTCCAATGTCTTGGATTTTAACAACTACTGTTTTCGCTGAAGACCAATCATAATGATTATCCATGACTTTAAATGATACTGTATGTGTCCCTGCAGATAGACTTGTAGTGGTAAAAGATTGTTTTGTACTAAGCTGACCATCAATATCTGATGTCCATCTATATGCTTCAATAGTATCTCCTGGATCTGGGTCATCTCCTACACCGCTAAAATAAATTGAATCCCCATAATCTTTTGTAATTGTTGCTCCTGGATTATTAATGGTTGCAATGGGTTTATTATTAGCACTTAAAAAATCCCCTTTAGGATAGTAATCTTTATTGCCTGGAACACCATCTATTGTATAAGGATTATCTCCAATTCCATCGGAATTACTATCATAATCATTATAATCATCCCAATAATTGCCTTGTGAGTTAAAATCCCAGTCATTTGATCCCTCATCTCTAGCATTATATTGGTTATCATCAAAATCATTTAGATAAATAATATTGTCATTTGATGTTGAAGGAATAAATATCCCGTTTGCATTGTTTTCAGAAATAGTATTACTTCTTATTGTATTGCTATCAGAATGAGAAAGATAAACTCCAATGTTGTTTAATTCAATAATATTATTTTTAATTGTATTTGTATCTGAATATTGCAAATAAATTCCATAAGCACCGTTTTTTATTTTATTGTTTTCAATAACACAATTTGAAACGGAGCTTAAAAAAATACAAAATTTTAGTTGGTTAGTATTTTTAATAGTGAATCCTGAAAGTTGTACACTATTATTATAAATCTTTATTGTGTGATCCCCGTTCCCGTTAATTATTACACTGCTCATTCCATCGCCTGTTAAGGTTAGAAATTTATTTATTACAAGATTTTCGTTATAAGTTCCACTATGGACATATATTGTGGAACTTGCATTTGCAGCATCAATTGCATCTTGTATGGATTCACCTGAATAAACATGAATGGTTCCTGCAGCACTACTTATTTCAGTTGGTAGGATTATATAAAAAACACTAGTAAAAATTGCACAACCAATTAATATTGTAATTGAATGTTTCATCCTTTGCATCCTTATCGTCACATTCTTTATAATTTTATATATTTAAATTTAATGTGGCAGAATGTCAAAATGGAAAAATTCTGATAAATCAGCGCCCCGGCCGGAATTTGAATCCGAGTCCCGAGCTCGACAGGCTCGGATGATAGGCCACTACACTACCGGGGCATAAAACAAAATTCAGTAAAAAGGGTAAATATAACCCTTTCTTTAATTTTTTCCTAAAAAACTAAATATTTTTGAAAAAAATATTAAAGAGAGATGAGATTTTTTTATCTAATCTCATCAAAGAACTCATATTCATCTATTTCTTCTTGTAATTCCTCATATATACCTAGCTCTTCTTCATATGCGCCCATGGTTTCATCAAATAGGAATAATAAACCTGTTACATTTCCAAAATAAGTGACATTGTTGTTATTTATATCAAAAGTCAGGTTTTCAATTAAATATTTTAGATATAAACTTGCGTTATATCTCAGCATAGTAAGTTTTGCACCTGATGTTGTCAATTTTACATATATATCCAATATATCCAAATATTTATCGTAACTAGTGAATAATTTTGTATAGTTGTAATAGTTTCTTGCTTCACCAAAATTTAGATATGCATAATAATATTCAGGCATAGCATTTGTACAATTATCTATTCCTCTTATTTTGTATAATTCCATATTAGATTTATTTTTTGCAGAAATTGCACTTTTAAACCATAAAAATCCTAGATCAAAATGATAATTACCAAAAGCTCGATATTCCCTGGCTTGATCTAAAATAACTGAAGATTTAAGAAAATTGCTAGTAAAATTCTCACTTTTTCCTTTAATACTTGTTATCTCAACATTATGTTCAGCTGTCAATGTATCTATTTTTGAACGGTTTACAATATCTGCAATAAAAAAAGTTATTATGACAACTCCTATCATTATTGCCATTAACATTATGAACATATTTTTATTAAATTCTCTTGCCATTTTTTCTTCACCATCCTTCATATTATTAAATTTTTTAATTATTTGAAACTAATCCCAATGAGTGGTCATCCCAGAAAAACATTGGACAGATAATTGGGTCTGGATCCTTTAAACTAATCCATTCCACCTGTGCAAAATTTTCAAATGTTGGACCTAGTTTTGCACCTGTTTCAAAATCTACCATTCCAACACCCGATCTATTGAGACTATAATCTATGTAATTTACGCCATTCTTCTCAATTCTAAGCTGATACCAACAGTTTCTTAAGTATCCACCCTCAAGATCAGAATTTAACTGACACCATCCTGAATATGGATCCCAATAGTATAATTCTAGTAACCAGTCTGTTGGAAGATCTGTTCCCTCATGAACATATTGGAATTTTATTTTAGCAATATCCAGTCCTAAATCATTTTTAAGATTTAGATAAAGATCATATTCTTCACATGCATCTCCACATGCAAACCATACCTCCCACCATACCATATCGCTCTCAAGCTCTGATAAGGTATAGTTCCAATACTGAGGACTTCCAGAGCTTCTTAGTTTTGATTTATATGAATTATCTGTTAAATAGTCAATACTAGATATTACCTGAAAAACACTTCCTAATTGTCCGTCACTTGTTTCAAACCAATCACGACCAATATATGATTGAGTAGCCTTACCACCTGCAGCATCATCAGAGAAATCTTCTGTAATAACTGATGGGAAATCAAAAGCAACTACCTCAACCCATGTTGGATCATCATCATCTGTATCTATATCTCCATCTAAATCTATACCATCATCATAATATGGGTCGTCTGTTAACTCAGTAGCATCATTTGTTCCATCCTCATTACTATCCCAGTATACAGTACCCTGGTTTGATATAATAGTTCCACTATCTACTCCATCATTAATAGTTACTTGAAATTCAAGTATACAACTACTTTCTCCAGATATCTCACCATCCCAAACTATTTTATTTTCTCCAGATATATAACTTATTGATCCAAATGTGGCTGTTGCAGAACTACTAACATAAGTGGTATTTTCTGGTAGGATATCTTCAAATTCGTTTCCATCATTATTTTGTTGAGTAGCAGCTCCTGTGTTACTTATAGTAATTTTATATTTTAAGGTTGCATCGGAATCTACTTGTTCACCATTTATTAAATCATTATCTTCATCATATACAGATTTTCTTGCGACAATTTCTGTTTTTGCCCATCCTGAAAATCTTAAATTATCAACGAAAGCTGCACTATCAAATAAGTTATCTCCAACATCTATTATATCAATAGTAACAGTAATTTCTTCATTTGGAGAAACTGGATGATAAGCACCACCGATAGGAATTAAATCTGAAGCACCAGCATCTGCTCCAGGATTACGTATGGTGGTATCTACTAAGTCAACACCATCAGGGTCTCCACTTCCTGCAAAGATATCAAATCCGCTGCCAGTTATACCAACTGAATCGAGAACAAAGTAACCGCTATTAACATCAAAAATATATTGTGATAAGCCTTCTGAAGGTGAGTTGACAGTAATAGTAAGTTTATCATTAAACTGTGTACCTATATACTCTGGATATTCAGCACTGAAGAACTGTACATCATAATAAAGATAGTGCATATATAATGGGACATTTAGAGTCATAATTAATTTAGCTTCATCTCTTGGATAACCAACTGTACCACCTTCAAAATATGTTCCTCTCTCGTCACCTGGTTCCTCTTCGTCTGTAGTAATAATACTAACTCCTGCCTTACCTGTGCTAAATAATGCAAAAGTTGGACCATTTGTTGGTGACATAATTCCAAGAGATGATAAAACAGCTGCTTGACCATGACCTGACTCATCTTTATCAGTATACGAAGAATCTACAAGCCAAGAAGCGTTTGATAAAATAGCAAGTGCAAGATCTTCCCCATCATAAGAACCTGCTTCAACCCTTTCTGAAGGGTATATTATAAAAACATTGGACAATAATAAAAAAGCAATTATTAATCCAATATCTTTACAAATGTTTTTATTCATTTTTTATCCTCCTCCATAACCTATAATTTGTAAAGAATTACTTTCAACAACAGTTCCATCTAATAAACCATTATTTGGAGTTACAATGCATCTCCAAATTTGACCAAGTAATGTTTCATCTGAAACAATAACACTAACATTAACAAAACCATCTCTGGTTAATAGATAATTTTGAAAAACCTGTTCTTCTGAAAGTCTTTTATTATATATATGAAATTCATCAATAATTCCACTAAAATTGCTTAATAAGTTATTTCCTTTTGATGCATTTATATACACTTGATCAATGTAAATATCATCTTCGTCACTACTTGCATCACATTGAAATCTGATTTTCATATCAGATGGAAACGTATAATCTGTTTCATTTATCCAAATAATCTTGTGATAAAATTGACCATTTTCAAATTCATCTCCGCTATCATAATCAGCTACAGTTATCCAATCTGATCCATCAAAATATCTAACCCAGAAATCCTCATTAGATTCCATACTTTGCGCTCTAAACCAGAAATCAACAGTTATAGATGTATAACCTTCTGTATCAACATCAATTTCATCTGTATGATAAAAAGAAGACTCAATATTGCTGTTATCTTGAATATTTGCAGCATTACTACCTTGATGAGCGTATGTTCCATCGGTGTATAAAATACAGTCTCTTCCACCGTCAGTATAATTACCAAACCCATCTTCAAAATCATCATAGGTTAATTGTACCCAATCACCAGGTATATATCCAACATTACCAGTACCAATAAAACCATTAGGTCTACTTCCTGATCCTATTTCCTCACCAGGATTATGACAATTCTCATTTTTATCTTCTATTCCATCTACATATATTGAACTGTTTCCAGTATTAGAATCATATGACACAACTATATGATGCCAATTATTATCATTTACAATTATATTACCTGTTATAGAATTAGTAATAGCATTTGCAGATGTTGACCAGTGAATAACACCGTTTCTTATTCCAAGCTCCCAATATTCATCTATATCATAGGATGCAATTATTAAATTATCATCACTTGTATTGATCCAAGCCTCAACAGTTATTTCATCAATATAATCATCATTATAACAATATGGTATAGAAATATAATCATTATCCCCATCAAATAGGTATGCACCTCCAAGAGCACCACATCCTATCCAAACAGCCTCTGAAATTGTTCCATTATATTCATTACCTGAATAATCTCTAACAATACTATCATCTTCATAGTTAAATGGCATAGTATCAAACGGCATTAAAAGATCAAATATGGATTCCTCATTTATAGTCCAATTGAAAATATATGATATATAGGACTCACCTAGATGACTATATAAAATACCCGAATCTAGGTTGTTTACTATTCCGTCTTTGTTTATGTCTTCTCTTATCCATCCTGGGTCTCCTGTTTCTCCGTAGTGTAGTGTTAGTAGGTCTGAGTCATTTTGGTTTATTTTCCAGTCCATGTTGATATCCCAGTCGTACCATCCGTATGTTTCGTTTAAGTGGCTTGTTAATATGTTTTCATCTAGGTTGTTTATTATTCCGTCTTTGTTTATGTCTTCTCTTATCCATCCTGGGTCTCCTGTTTCTCCGTAGTGTAGTATAAGTAAGTTTGAATCATCTTGATCTACCTTGAAATCCATATTGATATCCCAATTGAATGGATATGATGTTGGAGTTACTTTAAAAGTAAAACAAATTAAATCTTCATCAGCGGTATTAAATCTAAGACTTGATATAAGCATCGGATTATCAATTACTGTTTGAGGAGGTTTAACCTTTCCACAAGGCTGCCACATAAAAATTAATTGTTCCTTACCATTTTTATTAATAGAATAAACACTTATTTTTAAACTTACACTTGCATTAATAAGTCTAATATTTGTAATTCCTAATAAAGGATATCTGTGTTCTCCTATCTTCCAATAATCATTAATATAATCTTTTGAACCAATGTATGTTCCGTTAGGATAGTAAATTACTATTTTGTATGATTCTAATGGATTTCCTCCTACATGCTCTAATAGTACATAGCCATAATCATTTACTGTTCCTTCGATTTTAACAGAGGTGTTATAATCCGGCTCAAGAGGATAGAAGAAATAAGTGTAAATGACAGAAAAGGAAATCAAAGCAATTACAACTAAAAGTAGACCTCCAACTACCTCTGAAACTGCATAATTATTATTTTTTGCATTGTTGTATCTGGTCATCGCTCCCAATCCACGGATAAACCTTTGCTAGATGTACTATTTGAAGCTTTTGTGGCATTTTATCATATTGACAATTTCTCATCAAAACATAAATTTAAAAATAAAAAATGAAATTAATACAAGAACAAATCCAAATCTAACTCCAGATGATATTTTTCCATCCATCATAAAACCACCTAACAGACCACCACCAACACTTTGAACTAGAACAAATAAAAAAAATGTATTATACAAAAGACCACGGTCAATTGATTGTGCTATTTGTAAATTACCTATCCTTGTAGCCCCTGTCATTTTACTTTGTAACTTGAAAAACTCTTCAAAAATTGTATTATCAATTATTAAAATAACAGCTAAAAAAACAAAAAAACTAATGAATATTACAATACTATATAGTGACATCTCTGTTCTCCTTTGTTGTTCTACAAGCTTTGTTTGATCGATTTCTTTTGCTGCAGCTTCAAAGACTGCAGGTGTATTTCCACCTATATCAAGAGCTTTATTTATTGTTATGACAATTCGCTTAACAGATGGAGTATTAATTCTTTTTGCAAAATTTTCTAATGCCTCATTAACTGATATTCCCCAAGAGAGTTGGGCAGACATTTTTTGAATTTCAGGGGTTAATTTTCCATAGTCTCCTCTCGCTGCAGATGTTATTGAATCAAAAACCGTCATACCTGAAGAAGCTGAACTACTAATCTCGCGTAAAAAATCAGGTAAATGATCTTCTATTTGTTGTTTCTTCTTTGCCTTTAGATGATTATAAAATCCAATAGGCCCAATTGATGAAAGCAAACCAAATACTATAAAATCCATACCAGATAAAAGTCCACCTCCGATGATATATATCCCAAGAAATCCTAAAAAACCAAATATGAATAAAATAATAGAAAAACTTATGGAAATACCAAGAACAATGAGGATATTTTTATCCTTTCCATAAAAACGATCTATATTATATTTTTTAATAATACTTGGCAGTTTCATACCGTCTGTCCCATCCCAGAGCTCATCATAACATAAAATCCTGCATATGATAATGGAAGTATTATAAGTGAAATTAGATAGAGAAAAATAAAATCTATTCCTCCACTTGTAAGACCCATTACCGATATTATTATAACTAAAAATAATGGAAATGCAATTACTGTTACAACAAATGATTCAGCCATAATGGCAAGTGATTCAAGACCTTTTTTTCTTTCAACCAAATCCCTTGCCATGTATTTTTCAACACATCTTTCAAAATATGGACAAAGCTCACTTCCTGATTGAATTGTGGCAAGAATTCCCTGAATGAATTCTTTGAATTTTTCAGAGGGTGATATCTTAATTGCATTACTTAAAGCAGTAACAGTATCAATCCCCATCATGTTAATTTCAGTTGATATCTTCTTTGCTTCTTTCTGAATTTCCCCATATAATTCAACATTTGCAAGTGCATCAAAAATTTCTGCTGGTGATATACCTGCTACTGACATTGTGTTTATAAAATTTGCAGCATATGGTAAAAATCTATCAATTTTTTTTCCTCTTGATTTAGCTTTTGATGAAGGTAAACCAATATAATATAAACCAATACCAATTGGAACAATACAAGATATTATAAGCATTAAAAGAGCTGTTATTGGATGAGGGACAATTAAGTAAAATATTAAAATTGAGAAAAACGCTGATATGAAACCAACTATAATATTCATTAGAACCATTGAAAAATATTCCTTATAAACCATTGCAATATCTGCTTTTTCAAGTAATCTATTTTTACTTGTTTCACTTATATCAAATTTTTCAAAGGTTTTTTCAAATAGTCGTCTACAAAATCTTGTATAATTTGTTGATTTCAATCTTTTGTTTCCTCCATTGCTTTCTTAATTAATCTATCTGGATTTTTTGTATATTCTGTAACAATCCTGCCTACTTCTTTATAATCTCGTATATCATTTTTAAGCATCCAATTTAATATGATTTTTCTATTTTTTAGTTCATCAGACATACGTTTTTCATCCCAGTCATTTTGCAGTCTTATGTTATTTAGGATTTTACTTGCACCAGTGTTTTCAAATCTGTCATCTGTTTTTGAAACCCATCTAAAAGGTTCCATGAAAATAAGTTGATTAGTATCAGGATCTAACTTTACAATTTCTGTAACACTTGTCATTCTTCTAACTGTTTTTCCAGTGATATCAACGGCATTTTGAAAAACTATAATATCAAGGGAAGTTAATAGTGCACGTGGTAGAGATATAGGAGGATTTTCAAGTCTTTGAATAAGAGTATGTATGTCACTTGCATGAACTGTTGCATAGGATGTGTGACCTGTTGCCATTGCTTGAAATAAACTGTATGCTTCTTTTCCTCTTACCTCTCCAACCATTACTACTTTTGGTCTTTGACGTAGTGCTGCACGTATTAAATCAAACATATCGATATCTTTACCTGTTTTTGTTTCTTCAGATGATGAAAAACCTTGTCTGGTTGTTCCTGCTATCCAGTTTTTATGTGGAAGATTTACTTCTCTTGTATCTTCAATAGAAATTACTTTATGTTGAGCAGGAATAAAAAGTGATAAAGCATTTAATGCTGTGGTTTTTCCGCTGGCAGTACCACCACAAAATAATATTGATGAGCCTCGTTCTATAACCATCCAAAAATATGCAGCCATATCAAGTGATATAGATTGAAAATCTAATAGATCAACTGGTGTAAGTGGATTTTCTTTAAACTTACGTATAGTAAAAGTGGAACCTCTAGTTACAGTTCTTGCAAGGGTTGTTTGAAGTCTTGACCCGTCTGGAAGTTTTCCATCAACGATTGGAGAATATATTGAGATTTGTTTACCACAGATCTGAGCAAGACGTACAACAAAAGAATTTAATTCCTCCTCCTCCTCAAATTCAACATTTGTTGTTAGTTCACTATATTTTTTATGATATAAAAAAATTGGAACTTGATGCCCATCACATGATATGTCCTCAATACCTTCATCTTCCATAATAATATCGATTTTACCATAGCCTAAAAATTCTCTAAAGATATGATAATAAATCTTGTCTCTTGATTCTTTTTCTGCTTCTGTTAAAACCAGTTTAGGTTTTTTCTGTTTTGTATCTTTTTCATTTTTATCTTTCTTTTTTGGCAATAATATTTCTTTAAGAGATTTTTTTTCTTTGGGTTCTTTTGTTTTATTTTCTTCAGTTTTTTCTTTGTTTTGTTTTTTTGGTAGTAATCTTTCTTTTAAGGATTTTTTTTCTTTGGATTCTTCTGTTTTATTTTCCTCGTTTTTGTCTTTCTTTAAAAATCCAAATCCTTTATGAGAATCTTTGGTTTTATCCTTCTTTTTTATTCCAAATTTTATATTATTATCAATAATTATTTGTTCTAATGTTTCTTCAAGAAACTTTAATTTTTCTTTTTTATCCATATTAGTGATATTTACATCAGCCAGCATTTTAAACAAATGAGACAACTCTTTCTTCGTCTCTTTTTCATCCTCATCTAAAACAGGCTCTATAACTTCATAATAATAATCGTTTTTAATTTCGTCTAATACGATTCTTCTAATTCCAAGACCTTTCCAACCAAAACCTGTTTTTTCCTCAATTATCTTTAAATTTTTATTTATTTCAGTAGTAATTTCCTTTTGTTTGATTTCTTCAACGTTAATTCTATCTTTAATATCTGTAATTTTTTGTTTTCTTTGTTTTGTTTTTTCTAATAGACCTGAGGATTGAAAATAATTTTTTATGTTACCTTCATCTGATTTTTTTAGCACTAATGCATCGTTAGTTTTTTCTGAAAAATGTTTTTTTTGCTGTGCTTTTTCTAATAGACCTGATGTTTGAGAAATATTTTTTGTCTTATTTTTATCTATTTTTTTCGGCTCCTCTTTATTATCTTTTTCAGGAATTTGTTTTTTTTGCTGTGCTTTTTCTAATAAACCCATATAATCACTTGCGTTTGTATTTATTTATAACTTTTTCATAAAGAGCAAAATTGTCAGATTGTGCAAATTCATCTACAACATCATCAGGAAGTTTTTCTAAAAGTTGATCAATTATCGGAAGTAGTTTTTCAACATCATCATCAAGATAAGGTTTTTCATTTTTAGTAGCTGTTTCTTTTTGTATAAATTGTCCCATTTCAGGTGGTTCTTGTGGTTTAATTTCTCCTTGTGTTTCTTTTTCTAGTTTATTTCTTTTTAATTCTTCTTGTTTTTCTTTTAAAAGTATTTCTTTTTGTTTTTCTGCTTTCTTTTTATCTTCTTCAAGCCTTTTAATTTCCTTAATTTTTTGTTTTTCTAACCTTTCAATTTCTCTATTTTTAAGTTTTTCTTCATTTAATCTTTTTAATTCCAATTTCTTTAGCTCTTTTTCTTTTAATCTTTCTTCTTTTAATTTTTCTCTTTCTAATCTTTTTTCTTCTTTTTCTATCTGTTTTTTGGCTTTATCTGCTTGCAACTTTCTAAGCTTATCTTCTTTTATTTTTTTCTTATGTTCTAATCTTCTAAGTTTTTCTTCCTTCTTTTTTTGCTCATCCTTCTTTTTTAATTCATCTTTCATTTGATTTTCTAATTTTTTTGCATAATCCAGGACTCGCTCTTGTTGTTCGATATCTCTTTTTGTTTTTTCTAAACCTATCTTTGTCTTTGTAAAATTATTAAATTGACCATTTTCTTTTTTAGGTTCTACTTGATTCTGATTTGATGATTTGTTCCAAAATTTTATTCGACCAAGATCCATGAAGGATCTTTGAGGTTTTTTATTATCACCAATAGCATAATTGTTAAAATCGGGATTATAATATTGCTTATTTTCTCCTTTTGGTATTATATTATTTGGAATTTCAACTTCAAATAGCTCTCTACTTTTATCTAATTCTCCATAAAAATCCATTGTATTAAGATCTGTTGTAAAGTTTGGAATCTCTGGTCTTTTTATTTCCGGATTTCTTATTTCTATCACTTCATTAAATGGTATTTCCTGTCTTGTTTTTAGTATAGATTCAGATAATTTATTTTGAGATCTTTTTTCATGTTTTTCTAATAATTTATCGATATCTTTTCCAATATCAAATGATAAATCAACTATGTTTTCAGTTGTATTAAAATTTTCAATTCTGCTTTGTTGACTATTAGTTACAAATTTAGATTGAAATTTTATTTTTTTCTTTTTTAATTTACTAAAAAACCCCATCTCTGCTAATAAAACATTTATTTCATATATAACAATTTTTTTTTTCCAATCTTTTAGACAAGGCATTCTTACCAAATCTCCTTGAATTTAGTAGATGCACTATACCAATAAACTCTAAGGCATCCCATTCCAATATTGAAATATGTAAGTATATAATACTTTAATAAAAGTTTCTATTAATAATAAAATTTTTTATTGTACACAACAAATAGTATTAATTTTAATAGTAATATATTTAGAAATAAAAAAAGGGATTCTTACATTAATAATAAAATAAAAATAGAAAAAGTATTTATACTAATTTTGTAATTTATAAAAAAAGCTTTTATTAAAGCTAGGAGAGAATGGGAATATGAAGGTTAATAGAAAATTTGTTGAAGAAGGGAGAGCAGTTTCAGCTGTTATCGGTGTTATTCTTATGGTTGCTATAACTGTTGCTATAGCTGCGACGGTCTACGTTTATGTAAGTGGTATGATAGGTACAAGCCCTGAATCAGCACCAAATATACAATTTATAAAAAATGCTGATCTTATGACATTAACTGTTACACAATCAGATACTACAAATATAGCATGGTCTGATTTTGAAGTTGTGAATGCTACTGGTGTAACTCAGGCAATAACGGTTTATAATGCAGCTCTTACAGGTTATGTTACTGCAGGTGATACACTAACGTTTCCTGAAGCCGGTACTTATAAAATCAGATATACACCAACAAATACATTAATTGGCGAATGGACTTATGCATAATATGTTTCTAATTTAAAAATAAAATAAAAAATTTGGATTTTTTACAATTTGGTAATTTTTCCAGAAAACTTTAAATATGAATAATGTTAAAATCTAACACGGTAAAGATTATCACAATTGGTGATAAATAAAATCACTAAGAACTATAAATTTAGTGATATAATAAAATAAAAATTCAAAAAGTATTTATACCATTTGTGTAATCTACCAATAAGAAGCTTTAATTAAAGCTAGGAGAGAATGGGAATATGAAGGCA
>WOR8_10001364_pt1 | contig 24765 bp, 20 predicted proteins | sample DeeMarSeWOR38_10_FD_19890 | JGI IMG/M metagenome (IMG submission 19890) | reverse complement strand
TCCTCAATATTGCTTTTCTATCTTAAATACACTTCCCGATTTAAATCACCAACGCTCGTTTTTCACTGATTATCTTATAGACATTAATGGATACCTTACTTTGACAAAGAATGTTGGGGGGGGAGATCCCCCCTTACGACAGAAGTTGCCCTAATGGCATGAGAAATATCATCGCCAAAGGTTGGAAATATGGTTGGAATTTTATCTTGATGGGCATAAAAAAAGGGCTTAAGTACTAACCTAAGCCCTTGTTTTTTCAGTAGTAGCGGGGGCAGGATTCGAACCTGCGACCTTTGGGTTATGAGCCCAACGAGCTACCAGACTGCTCCACCCCGCGATCAAGGGCTAATAATTTAAGAATGAATAACACGGTTGTCAATACAGCGTTTGATCGTTTGGAGCAATTTTTCCGGTTCATAAACCGTGATATTGAGCCGCAGCGCCAGCACCGGCATCGCCTGCAATATGTCCATGGGTAATTTTACCAGATCCTTCTCGGTCGTGATGACGTAGCGGCAGTTCATTTCCCGCGTTTCTTTTATAAAATCACGCAACCAGGCATTGTCGTATATATGATGGTCCGGGAGGGCAGCAAATGACTTCAGTATTAAGCCGGCTTTTTCCAAGGCCTGTCTGAAATTTTCCGGATCGGCGATGCCGGCGAAGGACGTCACTTCCATTCCCTTCAGATCATGCACACTGGCAAAATACTGCATTCGACGGTCGACGAAATATCCGACATCATGTGTACTGTAGCCTACCGGACCGGAGAAGTAGTTTCCCCAGCCGGTCATATCGGGATTATTTGCCGGCGGGTCTGAATGGGTATACAGAACAAGTGTTGCCCGTTTAAGATTTTTCAGCGGCTCCCGCAATCTCCCTGCCGGCAGAAGAACTTCCGTCTCAGGATCCGTTCGGCTGTCGATCAGAACAATATCGCAGTCTCTGGCAACAAAACGATGCTGAAATGCGTCGTCAAGAATGATCAGATCCGGTTGAAATGTATCAATCGCCTTTTGTATCCCTGCTTTCCTTTTTTCAGCCACGACAACCGGTATTTCCGGCAATCTTTGTGCAATCAGTACCGGTTCGTCCCCACCTCTAGTCGCATCGAGAATATTTCCTGCCCCGTCCGAAACAACCCGGACCCCTTTTTCTCTGCGCCCGTAACCACGGCTGATGATCACTATGCATCTAAAATCAGATCTTAACCGATTCGCTAACCAGATCGTAAAGGGTGTTTTTCCGGTCCCGCCGACTGAGATATTACCGACACTGATTACCGGCAGCGGAAATTTTGTGACAGGCAATACACCCAGATCGAATAAGGTGTTTCGCAACCAGATGACCAACCGGTAAAGAGGTACGATTATATGCAATATCATCCGGATAAATGTCCATCTACTCATCAGATTTTCTGCCGTCCATGCGGTGTCCTTATCCTGGCGAGCAACCGATGCATCACCGCCCGCTCCTCCTGATTAAAAAAACCAGTGACAATGATCATAACCGGGAAGCCGGCAAGCACACATATTCGGACTAAAGGACCAGGTGCCAACTGGTAGAAAAGTAGCAACGCACCGGACAGATATAGAAGAATCATACCTATCCGATAATATTCATAATGTATCGGATAGATCCGCTGATTCAGAATGAAAATGGCGCCTGCCATCACGAGATAGGCGAGTAAAGTCGCTATCGCAGCTCCCATCATGCCGAAATTGGGCATCAGATAAAAATTCGAAGCGATATTGGTCAACGCTGCCAGTCCGGTGAAGACACCCATCCAACGACTCCTTTTTTTGACATAAACCCCGACCGTAAGATTCACATACACCCCGTAGAGCATGTAGGATAATAGGATAATCGGTATGATGAACGTCCCTCCCCAGTATTCACGGCCAAGCAGGGTTTTGCCCGGATAGATCGGTAACCGGACGATAAATTCAATCAGATATCCGCCATAAAGAACGATAAAGGATGCACCAAGGATGTAATAGGTCATCACCCTTGCGTAAACCTGTTTGGCCTGATCATCATTGACAATTTTAAGAAAAAACGGCTGCCAGGCGGTACGAAAAGCGGTCACCAGAAACAGCATCAATGTACCAAATTTATAATTGGCGGCATACACAGCGAGTATGTCTTTGTCCAGTAGATATAGCATGAGATACCGGTCACTCATTTCAACGACGAGATATGCAAGCCCATTCGGGATCATCGGCAGTCCGAACAACAGGAGATCCTTCATAGCAGCATAGGAAAACGAACCGCGAATGTACTTGATCTGGAACGGGATCAGGAACAGTAAATTGACGATCGCTGCGATAAGATTCGCATACAGGACGCCTTTAACACCTGTCTTCAATATCACAACAAAGACGATATTCAGGATTAATTCCAGCAGAAAACGACCAATTCGGATGGCTGTATAAGCCATGGATTTTTCCTCAGCCCGCAGGATCAGGTAAGGGATATTGGCAAGTGTATCAAAGAAAAGAATGGCAGCCGCTATCTGAACAAAAAAGGCGTACCCGCTTTCACCAAAAATCCAGACGGAGAGCGGATTTGCATAGATCAGGATAATACCGGAGGTAATCAGACCGCTTAATGTCAGCAATCTGATTGCCGTATGATAAATGTCCTTTCGTTTATGCTGGCCTAAAAAAAAATACCGCATGAAGGCTGAATCTATGCCGTAAAGGTACAGGACATTCATGAATGCGATGAAAGTGTAAATCAGGACATAGTTACCGAAGAGAGATTTGGTGGCGAGATAGCTCGTATCGGTGAGAATTGGCAGCATGATCAGCCCCTGCGCCCGCTGGATCATCGTGCTCACCGTGTAGATGGCTGAGTGGCGGGTCAGACTTTTTATCGCCGGTAAAATCTGCATCGTCCTATTTTTCTTTTTCCGGGAGAAAGTTCAACAGCGCCTGGATGGCCAGCGTATAGCTGTATTTTCCGAAACCACTGATCGTACCCAGTGAAACTGCCGAGATTATTGAAAAACGACGAAATTCTTCTCTGGCGGATATATTGCTCAGGTGGACCTCGATCACCGGAATGAGACATGATTCGACTGCATCACGCAACGCGATAGAGTAGTGTGTCCATGCCCCGGGATTCATGACGACACCCTGATAGGACTTGTTTGCAGAATGCAACCTGCTGATCACCTCACCCTCCGTATTGCTCTGAAAAAAATCAAGATCATGGTCAGGGAACGATTTTATCAGGTACCTATTAATCGCATCAAGGGTGTCGTTACCGTAAACCTCAGGTTTGCGAATGCCCAACATATTCAGATTCGGGCCGTTCAAAATGAGAATTTTCATGTGCTGCTCCCATTGAGATCTAAAGTTAATCCATCATAGGTGAACGCGATACGATCCGGTAAAAAAGAACTGTGTTTTACATGATCTATTTCATGACTCATGTGGATAAAATAGGTCTTTTCGGCATTTATATGTTTAGCTTGTTCAATCGCCTGGGCCAGCGAAAAATGTGTCGGATGTTCTGCTTCCCGCAACGCATCGAGAACCAATATTTTCAGCCCCTTTAGTTTTGAATAACTTTTCTGAGGGATATGATTGACATCAGTACAATAGGCAAAATCCCCGATCCGAAAGCCGAGTACGGTTTGTTCCCCATGCAACAATCCGATAGGTTCAATACTCAGATCGTTTACATTAAATTTTCCGTTAACTTCAATTGCGCGGAGATTCGGGACAGCGAAATTCAAGTTTCCGTCACCGAAAGCATAGTCGAACAAACCGGTGAGACGGTTCAAGGTCTCCTTATTGCCATAAACCGGGATCCGTGATCGTTGCAAAACATTGAATCTGCGCAGATCATCGATTCCATAAATATGATCCGCATGGGCATGGGTATATAGAACTGCATCAATGGCAGGCACCGGATATCGTAATAGTTGCTGCCGCATATCAGGGGTGGTATCGATCAGGATGGTTGTATGGCCGTTGGACACCGTAATCGATGTCCTCATTCGTTTATTGCGTGAATCGGAAGAAGTACATACCGGACAACTGCAGTTTATCAGGGGAACACCCTGCGATGTACCGGTTCCCAAAAAAGTTATTTTAATTTTACGCATCGTTATTCTTCTTTAACCACTGCTCGAAAAGCCTTTCGGAGCAGATCTGTATTATCCACGGCTTCTCTTTTCACATTTCCTATGGATTTAATAACGATCACATTTATCTTCCCATCCCTGACTTTTTTGTCGGCCTTCATTATATCCACCAATGCCGCGATATCCGCATCCTGAATGGCAGGTGGCAGCGGAAACTTAATTTGTTTTATGAATGCGTTCAGTTCTCCTGCAAGACGCTCACCAATCAAGCCCATGTACAGAGAAAGATAAATGGCACAACGCATTCCCAGTAAGACCGCCTGTCCGTGCTTCAAGCCTTGATAACTGAAATATGTCTCCAGAGCATGACCAAAAGTATGTCCGAAATTGAGAAGGGCCCGTTCACCTGCCTCCATTTCATCCCGACTGACGATTCCGGCTTTTATTGCCGCACATCTCTGCACAATCTGAGTGAGCTCGTCGGTATTTGTTGGTTTGAGCACGGCCAGTTGTTTGTCAAGATATTCATACAATCCTTCATTACATATAAGTGCATATTTTACGACCTCCCCCAGGCCACAAATAAACTCAATCTGCGGAAGAGTTTTGAGGGTTAATGTGTCCATCAGCACGAATTTTGGCTGATAGAACGATCCAATCAGGTTCTTGCCCTGTGGGTGATTCACCCCCACTTTGCCGCCGATGCTGCTGTCCACCTGAGCGAGCAACGAAGTTGGCACCTGCACGAGATTCACCCCTCTTAAATAGGTGGCCGCGACAAAACCTGCCAGATCACCGACCACTCCGCCACCCAGGGCCAGGATGGTGCTGCCACGCTCGAAACGGTTTTGTATCAGCCAGGAATATAAATCATTTGTAACCGGTAGAGATTTGCTGCGCTCTCCATCGGGTACATCATGATGAATCACATGCCAACGGTGATCAAGGCTTTCCTTAATGACGTCCAGATAATGCCGCGAAACAGGGGGAACGGAAATGACCGCGACCTGTTGGCCTACCGGGGCCTGCCCGAGAAGTTCACCCGTATGGCGCAGAATATCCACACCGTAGTATACAGGATAACCTCTTTCACGCAGATTAACACTGATAGAATTTATATTTTTCATCTGGTCGATTTCAGTTCATCCGTATGGTTTAAATCGGGATAATCGTGGCGAATAATAGTGCATATATTTAATGCGACATCTTTTGCATCCAGTTCATCCCGGTCATAAACGATATCTGCATTATTATACCCGGCCGTGCGTTCCACCATCAACTCTCTGATACGTTCAAGCGCCTGCGCTTCGTTCAATTCTTCATGTTCTCCACGAAAAAGAGGACGCCGGGTTGAATGCTTGATCCGTTCATAGATCTTTTCCGGACGACTGTATATATAGATCAGCACTGCTTTTTGCATGACAAGATCAGATGTACTCTTCTGTACTAGGGCACCACCGCCAAGTGATATAACCTTCGGCCTGATATCCATGAGCTCCCGCTCGATCTGTTCTGCCTCTCGTTCGCGAAAGAATGCTTCACCCTTGACGGCAAATATTTCTTTCACCGACAGGCCCACAGAATTCTCGACCTGCTTGTCGGTGTCAACAAACGGTAATTGCAGGTGATCGGCAAGTATTTTCCCGATCGTACTTTTCCCTGTTCCCATAAAGCCGGTGAGACATATGTGTCGTGCTGTTTTTTTGTACTTGACCATCTGATTCTATTAGATCGATTCTTCAGCCTCCTGGATCCGAAAAGCGTTGCAAGATTGCCTCAAACACCCGGCTGAATTTTCGACACACTTCCAGAGAATACGGATTGAAATTAAAAAAATCCCGGAACAATTGTTCTGAATCGTTCATAACCACGCGCGATATTCCATTCAATTTCCGCAGGCTATCCATCATGAGCGGCACACGCTCCAGGTCAATTCCATGGCACGTCCTCCCCAGCAGATGAATCAGACTCAGATTAAATGCCATCAGGCGGTCATGCTCCTCAGGTCCAAGATTTATTACCTGCAGCGACAGTTCCTGACTAAACAGATCAACAAGTTTCCTATACCGGTTAAATGGAATCCTGCCGGGCATCAAAGTGATTTGATGTCCTTTCAATCCCTGGCGGGCAGAATCGGGCCCGAACAGCGGATGACTGAGCGCATAATAAACGTCAGGTGGGAGATATTGTGCAAACCATTCGGCCACCTTGATTTTAACCGAGGCGCAATCGAGTATGATGGATCCGAGTTTGATTTTTTGTCCATACTGCCGAAGAAACTCCGCGATTTCACTGATCGGAATGGTTAGAAAAATGAATGACTGTTTCAGACAGGATTCCAGATCCGCCCAATCACCCAGCCCATGCACTTTTTCCCGGCAACTTTCATCCGTATCGTAAAACATTACCGGATAACAGGCACTCAGTGCCTGCCCCCAAAATACTCCGAATCGCCCGGTACCGATAACACTTATTGTCTCGGGCATCACTCCTGCTCCTCCTGTTGCACCCGGTGGGATTCGGCCAGAATCAGCTGCCATACGTTATGAATAAATTTTTTTGTCAGCAGGTCTTTATCGGTCATGGCCTTCAATTTTGCATTCATGTTCGACTCACGATCGGGATCACGAACCGGTAAATTATTTTTATACTTGATCCGCCCGATCTTCCGTGCGAGTTCTAAACGCTCTCGTAAAAGCCGGACCAGATCTCCGTCGATCTGGTCAATTTTATCACGTATTTCAGCTATATTATTTTTGAAGTCCATGATTGTTCCGTTTAACGCTATGTCATAAAACGCTCAGATCCTGCCAGAATGCAGGGTATGACTTATTTACGCACTCCTGATTATCAATTTTAATGCCCTGGATACGAGTGGCGGCAATACCAAAACTCATGGCAATCCGGTGATCATTGAATGACCTGATCATTGCCGGATGATACTTTCTTTGCGGTATAATGGTCAGGTGATTGTCCGAGTAGTCACTTTTGCCGCCAAGGGCTGCGATATTTTCTTGCAGGGCTGCAACCCGGTTTGATTCTTTGTATTCCAAATGTTTGATATGCATTAATTTGAATGGTTTGGGGGCAAACATACCCAGCACTGCCAAAGCAGGAACCAGATCAGGAATATCATGACAATCGAGCGTCAGACTTTTCGTAATCCTGCCCTCCATTTCCAGACGATCGGTAAACAGCATTATTCTGGCACCAGCCATTTCGGCAATTTCAAAGATTTTTTCGTCACCCTGGAGAGAAGGTAACGTGATACCGGGTAAAATCACTTTACAATCATTGAGCAATCCATACAACACCCAGTATGAGGCTGCCGATAAATCTTTTTCCACTCTGAAGTACCAATCCAGATTAGGTTTCCTGGCCCGAACATAAACGGTTTGAGGTTCATACTCCACCTCCATTCCAGCCCTTTGCATCAACAGATATGTCATTCGGATATAAGGCAGGGAGGGCGTTTTTGCCGGTAAAAGCATCTGCAGATCATGCTTCATCCATAAAGCTGCCAGCATAAACGCAGTAATAATTTGCGACGAAGGGAGCTGGCTGAACTCCACTGTTCCACCGATCAATTCTGCCGGCCAGACAGTAGCCGGTAATGTCGACGATGTTGTCTCGAATTTACCCCCCACCTGTTCAAGAGCTGCAAACAATTCTGCAAACGGACGTTCATGCAACCGCTGGTCCCCGTAAAAATACACGGGGTCGCTGGAATATGAGGCAAGGGGTATTAAAAATCGTGCTGACGATCCCGAGTTTCCCAGAAAAATTTTTTCATTTTTCCGCTTACCGATAGGTTTTTTGAACCGCAATCCATTGTCCTCTGATGCGACATCGGCTCCCAGAGCAATCAGCGCATCCCGCGTAATCTGTGTATCCTCGGCATCGAGATATGATTCGATTAGGCTCGTACCCGTATTGAGTGCACTCAGAATAAATGCCCGGTGGCTGACACTCTTGGAGGGAGGCAGATCGATAGTTTTAACTGTGGAACTCAGCGGCATTACGGGCAACTTCCTTATTTTTCTTTTGGCGCAGGATCAGGACCGCTTCACGCAAGGTTCGCCAATCTGTCAGCAGATCATCCAATTGTTGAAAGTTGAGTGATTGATTCCCATCAGAAAAAGCTTCGAACGGCTTGGGATGGACCTCGACCATAAAACCATCGGCTCCGGCAGCCAGACCTGCCAGTGTCACCGGTGTAATCAGATCCGTCCTACCTGTTGCGTGACTGGGGTCGATAATAATTGGCAGGTGTGACAGATTTTTAATCATTGGAATAATATTCAGATCGAAGGTATTGCGCGTATATTCTACAAAGGTACGTATTCCCCTTTCACATAGAATTACATTCTCATTGCCTTCGGACAGAATATATTCAGCACTCATCAAAAACTCATTCAGCGTTGCTGAAAGCCCCCGCTTAAGAAAAACAGGCTTGTCTGATTTTCCCAGACTTTTCAGGAGTTTGAAGTTCTGCATGCTTCGGGCCCCTACCTGAAAGATATCGATCCAGGGGTATAGGGTATCGATATCCTCCACTTCCATTACTTCTGAAATTACCGGTAAACCAAACTCTTTTCCGGCGGCGTGCAACCATTTGGCGCCCTGAACTCCCAATCCCTGGAAACTGTAAGGGCTGGTACGTGGCTTGAATACCCCACCGCGCAAAATATGCCCACCCTGACGGGCAACTTCGCGTGCGATATCAAAAATCTGCCCCTCATTTTCAACCGAACAGGGTCCGGCCATGATGACCGGTTCAGTATCCCCGACCCGAATCTTACCCACATTTACGATCGTATTCTGGGGATGAAATTTGCGTGAGGCTAGTTTATATGGTTCCAGGATCAGAATCACTTTTTCCACTCCGGGCATTGCCTCCAGGGCACTGTGATTCAGATCCCGTTTGTCACCAATGACGCCTATGATGCTTTTTTCAGTTCCTTTTGACTCATGAATTCTGGCACCGCGGTCAGTTATATATTTTTTTATATTTCGATAGTCTTCTTCGGCAATCCGGTTATTTAAAACAATAATCATACCTGTACTCCTGTTCCGTAAAAATATGCTGAATAAATGACCTGCGATGGAGCGGTGTAGGCCCAAGCTCCTTCAGGGCTGCAACATGCCGGGCCGTTCCGTATCCTTTATTGCAATCGAATGCGTAACCGGGATAATAATAATGAAATGACTGCATTATACGGTCACGTAGCACCTTGGCGATTATCGACGCCGCGGCAATAGTGAAAGATTTTTCATCACCTCTGACAATTGCTCTGGCCGGAACCGGAAAGTCAGGACAATCCTTTCCATCGACCAATATGAAATCGGGCTGCCCGGATATTTTTGACACGGCTCTTTGCATGGCGATCATTACTGCCTGCCTGATGTTGTATTCATCGATCTCTGCCGGACTTGCCTGTCCTATCCCCAAACCGCTACATGCATTACGGAGCAAACCGGATAGTTCGCTGCGCTTGCCGGCCGACAGCTTTTTAGAATCGCGTACAGCCGGAATAAAGAAATTAACCGGAAATATTACCGCACAGGCAAGTACCGGCCCGGCAAGCGGACCACGCCCGACTTCGTCGACACCGGCAACAAAACGATACCCATTCTGCCATAGTCGTTTTTCAAATGCCAAACGTTCTATTGGGAGTGTCCTTCTGCAACAAATTGTGTAAAATTAATGATTTGGGGTTACGAAAGCAAATAGGTTAAAGGGACCGATGGCGATCAATTTTTCGCTTTTAGAACCTCTCGGACTTTTTCAGAGAGTGCTTCGATTGAATAGGGCTTATGAAGAAAATGAATTCCTTCGTCCAGTGAACTGTCGTGTACAATATGATCATCGGTATACCCGGACGTAAATAAGATCAATGTATTTGGGTGGACGGATTTCACATATTTAGCCAGCTCCATGCCACCCATTTCCGGCATGATTACATCTGTGATCAAAAGATCAATTTTGTGATTATTTTCCTCGAGCATCTGACGGGCTTCCCGCCCATTATCCGCCTTATAGACATGATAACCAAGCATTTTCAGTGCTTCGACCGTGAAATCCCTTACGTCACTGTTGTCCTCAACATACAACAAGGTTTCCTTACCTTTTTCTACTTCCGGATTCTCAGCCACAGACTGAAAAGATATTTCTTTTTCTTCGGCACCCGGCCAGTATACCTTGATTGTCGTACCCTTGTGGGGTTCACTTGACACAAAAATGCTACCATAGTTTTGTTTTACGATCCCATAGACCGTGGCCAGTCCGAGACCGGTACCGCGAATTTTTTCTTTGGTTGTAAAAAATGGTTCAAATATTTTGGCTTTGGTAGGCTCATCCATTCCGATTCCGGTATCACTGACTTTTATACATATATGATGACCCATATGACTGCCGGGATGGTCCAGCGTGAAACGTTTATCCAGGGTAACATTCGTAGTTTCAATGGCAATTCTTTTCTCGCTGGCTGATTCGGCATGCGAATTGACCGCATCACGGGCATTCACAACCAGATTTACAAGAATTTGCTCAATTTGCCCCGGATCGGCTTTAATTTTGCTTAATTCAGGATCCAATTTTATTTCGACATGGATATCTTCACCGATAAGACGGTGCAGCATTTTGTCAAGATCCACTATCAGATGATTAACATCAACTATCCGTAATTCAACCATCTGTTTCCGGCTAAATGCCAGTAGCTGGCGCACCAGACTCCCTGCTCTTTTTCCTGCTTTTAAAATACCGGTTATTTCTTTAAACAGCGGATTCTTTGATTCCATACGCATAATAGCCAGTTCCGCATAGCCATTTATTGCGGTCAGGATATTGTTAAAATCGTGCGCGATACCACCTGCAAGCTGTCCGACTGCTTCCATTTTTTGTGCCTGACGTAACTGGGCTTCAATTTTCTTCCGCTCCGAAATATCGCTTGATACACCAACCAGTGCAAGCGGTCTTCCCGAAGGATCCAGAATCAGGGAGGTGGATAAGAAAATTGGAAACTCCGATCCATCATTTTTCCGGTTCAATAATTCACCTTCCCAACCCCCTGCGCATGACTGGACATGTATTTTTTTCAATAACTCCGAATCGTTACGCTTTGACCTCAGTATGGTGATTTTTTTTCCGATAAGTTCGTTCCGCCTGTATCCATAGGTTTTCAGAAGCGCATCGTTGACAAACAGAATGTTTTCATTGAGATCGGTAACACATATAAACTCGCGGACACTTTTTACGGTTTGAGCAAGCATATATACTTCCTGCTCAATTTTCTTCTGCATGCTCAAATCTCGGAAAAATACCCAAAATCCTGTAGGCTCCTGTTCATCATTTGTTATCAGGTATATCCTCGCTTCAGCCGGAATTTTTTTACCCTTATTGGTGACAAAAACCGTTTCGTATAAATCCGAATATGACTGTTTCAACACCTGGTTGGCGATAATTTTTTCTCCTGAACGGATATGTTCAGCCGCAGTTATATCCCGCCAGTTCATTTGATCCAGTTCTTCCCCCGTATATCCTAAAATTTTGCTGAACTGAGGATTCCACTCCTGAATATTGCCTTCCAGATCAAAAATAAAAACCGCCTCACGCATATTTCTGTACAGTTCCCGGTTTCGCTTTTCTGACTTTTGCAAGGCCATCTCAGCTTTTTTGCGCTGGGTGATATCCCACAGATATGAGCGGGTGCCGATAATATCTTTACCTTCTTTAACTGGCGCGACATCAACTTCTATAAATATTGATGTGCCATCCTTGCGGATACCCTGAAAATCATAAACTGACCGGCTTCTTAATCCCCTGAGCCGCTCATGATGATTCTTCATAACTTTCCTGATATCTGAGGGATGAACGATCTGCGATATGTTCAGGTTTGCCATTTCTTCCATTGAATAGCCAAAAAAATCTGCAAAAGTGCGGTTAAAATATTCGAAATTTCCGTGCTTGTCATCGATCAGAATACCGATATCAGCCCTTTCGACCAGATCGCGATATTTCTCTTCTGATTCCCGTAGAACACGTTCGGCTTTATAACGCTCGGTAATGTCGCGCATGATCCCCTGGATACCGATGACATTACCATTTTTTAGAAGAGGGACGGCATTTATTTCCATAGTGATATTTTGTTTCATTTTGGTTTTCTGCATGACTACAAAATTATGCAGAGATTCACCTGCAATAAGCCGTTTTAAGGCGTTTTTCACCCGCGGCAACTCCTGCAGGGGAGTCGTAACCTGCAGAGACTTGCCAATCAATTCTTCAGGTTTATAACCGTATTTCCTGGTGATATTAGGGCTTACGAATTTTATCTTTCCTTTCGGTGATAACTGGAAAACCAGATCTGTTGATACTTCTATGAGCTTGGATAATTTTTCTTCCGACGCGCGAAGAGCCTCTTCCTGTTCTCTATGTTTTTGGATTTCCTGCTGAAGGAGTGTATTAGTGCTGGTTAACTTCCGGATACGTTCCTCATACTGACGCTCTAATTCGTGCCTGTACCCGGCCAGTTCCGATTCCATCATTTTCTGTCGGGTAATATCCCGGATAACACCAAGCACGAATTTTTCCCCGGCTATTTCAATCAGCTGAGTATGGATTTCAACATGTACCTCTGATCCATCTTTACGACGTAACTTGACCTCATCCGGGCCTGTGGCTTTATTCAGTAAATTCTTGGAATAGGCTGCCGCTGAATAACCAATCTGATCTTTTGGAAAGATCTTCTTTTTCAGAAAATTTTTGCCGACCAGCTCATTGCGGGTATAACCCAGCATATCTGTCATGGCTTTATTGCCATCAATGAACTTTCCTTTTAAGTCATTCAGAAAATATCCATCAGGTGCAAGCTCGAAAAGATCCTGTAAACGTTGTTGCGAAAAATGAGGGGCTTCAACCTCGGTTAAAATCCGGCTGTATGATTTTTGAAGCTGATGATTTTTCAAATTTTCCTGAGTTAGCTTATTCCGATACATCGCTTTTCTATTGATTGATACTCTCAATTAGCACCATCTGAGTGGAAATTCTATTAATAGTATTATCGTAACGGATTTAAAAATATTAAGTGGTGAATTAGATTTACCGGCACAGGCATGGGAATTGAAATACATCGTTTATATGCCGGATAAGGAAGCTGCCACATAACGTAAATTTACTCAATCTGATATGACTGTCGGGTATAGCAGATCGCGAAAGGTGATTTTCCGGAGGATTTTCAAATCGAGCCCATTGCATAACCGCTTATTCGATAATCAGACTTCTTACCATACACTATTCATTATGCTTAAGCAGTGCCCGGGAAGGTGTATTGTCTCCCGCATTATTCCATCTGCTTGAGGCCTCCGTAAATGATGTCCGGCCAGATTTATTTTGCTCAATCGGAATAATGGATCCGCAGTTTTCAGGACTGTCTCAATAGTATGGCATTGAACAATAGTTTGTATGCCACGGGAGTCGAAGCACGGAACTGAGGATTAAAGCCGAACAACACCAGTTCTCCCTTACCTTTTTTCATCCAGACCATGGCTACTTTTCCGGCAAGTGTTTCCTCATTTTCACAATATCCGCTCATCAAGATATCATCCTCCGGGAAACCGGCGATAACACGACGATCCATATCAAATTTAGGAAGGGAGGTTTCGTATACCGGTTTACCTCTGAAAAAGACTCCTATTTCATTCGGCATACCATAGGTTAGCGGGTGGTCGCGGAGCACTTCAATCCTTACCAGCGATCCCGGACAATATAATCCCTCTTTGTTCAATTTTCCCGATATATCTGTAAATGGCAGTTGATACGATTCTGTCTTTCCTTCACTCAATTCAAGTTCCAGGGTGCCATCGAACAGGCTACTCGAACCACCCCAGCTGATAATCTGCCCACCCTGATCGATAAATTTTAACAGTTTCTGCATACCTTTTTTTCCGATACCTTTGGTGTATTCCGGTGGATAATTGCTGATGTAATAATCATTTTCCGATTTCCATTTGCCTTCCATAAGGATATTTTTGTCTTCTGATGGAAAAACAATTATGTCGAAATTCTTCACAAAATCTGTATGCTCAAAATCTCCCGGGCGGATTACCTTATAAACGATCCCGTACGTATCAAAAATAAATCTTGTCCAACCGGCGTCCATGTCATGAAAATAGGATTCAACCAGTGCTATACGGGGCATTCTTAAATCACGCATTTTGAGATCCGGAATCTGGTCAAGATAGCTGGGGGAGACAAGACAGTCTTTGAGTATCGGATCCAGGTCATCACCTGAGCTGATCAAGAAGCTTCCGGCAGGTGTTTCGCCGATATGCGTCGATATTCGCTTTACCTCCACCCCCATTTTCAGGGCCTGAAACGCGACCTGATAACTCTGATTTTCATTAGCTGAGAATAACATCGCCTGATAAGTCGCCGGAACCGGATCTTTGAGCAGAAATGGTGCAGCGATTAAAGCCATATTTTGGGAAATATCCCCCTCCGGCTCATCTATCTGAACCGCGCGAACCCCCTTATGCAATGGAAGGGACCAGCTGGTAATATCATAGGGTTTGATGATTTCACCTCCCGGGGTATAATGCCGTACTGGATAAACCTGCTTTTCCATTGCTTCTTTAATAAAAGGGCGGAATGGCTGTGCCAATGGAATTACAATATCCCCGGCTTCAAAAGCATGCTTACCAAAGGGAATTCCGGTTGTTAAGCGATACACTTGTACTCCATGCTCGATCATGAGGTTAACCAACGATACCAGTTCACTCCGATCATGCTGTGCCATAGGCATCACATAATAGAAAGGTGCTTCTGTTTGACCCTTTCCCACCTCTTTACGACAAATATCATTGCGAAACGTCAAAATTTCCCGGCGATATAATGATGCGGTTTTCAGGATCGACAAGGTAGATACGATTTCATATTCCACAATATCCGACAAACGCCACCAGCCTCCTGGCCAAACAAACGGCATATTGATACTCTTTTTGTACTCGGACAGCCCTTTTCCATATACCTTCAGTTCATTGGGTTCCACATAGATAGGGGTTGCATATTTTACACTGGCGGCCTCGGTCAAAAATCCGATCACATTCTTCCAGATACAGGTTTCGGTCGATCCAGGCCAGTAATCGTCAAATAAATAATGCTGTGAAATTCCCGACAAACCAGAGGCCGTCATATCCTTGATCATATTTTGTCCGAAAAGTCCTGCCCAATTCCAAATACCGGCATCGATATTTTCAGCTATCGGATCATGATTGGGCGGTACAAAATAGCGTGGGCCGGTTGATCCCATCTGGTGTTTTTCAACCATTACCTGAGGATACCAGTCCAGATTATATATCCGGGCTATTGCCTTTGTGTCTGATTGAGAAAGAATCACAAAATCACGGTTGTTATCATGACCGACATATTTATGATAAATCCCCGGCATGGAACTGCCTTCATACTTTGTACCGAGATATTTTTTGTAGTGTTCGACGGTCATATCCATGCCGTCAGGATTATGATTTGGGATCATCATGAATACGACATTTCGGAGCCACTCCTGGACCGCAGGATCATCTGTCGTAATGAGATTATAGGCTATCTGAGGTGCTGCCTGAGATGGGGCCACTTCTCCTGAATGCATCGAAAGTGTGGCCAGAAAGAAAACTTTTCCCGCATCAAGCACACCCTCTCTTTCCGAATCAGTCATATCCGGATCCAGCGCCAGCCGGCGATTGATTTCTTGCAGACGATCGAGATTATCAAGATTTTCGGCTGCGGAAATGAAGCTGATATACATTTTCCGCCCCATGGGCGATGTCCCGATTTCCTGCATTTTCAATTTTGGCGATTGTGCGTCCAGTTCAAACAGATAATCGATCAGCTGACCATAGGTAAATAATTGACGGTCCGTACCGGGCTGGAATCCGAAGAATTTTTCCGGGGGCACCGGTTGGGCAGATAAAAGGCCGACCGACATCAGTATAATCAAATAGCAGTTGAATAAAGACCCGCCTGAGAATTTCATCGTCAACTCCTTGGAATAAGTTCGATAGTGGATTCTTAATGGTAAGCAAATATATACCTGCAGAAGAAAATGTGCAATTATTCAAAACCAGTGATTCAGTAAAAAGACAACCGGATTGATCACTTTATACTGGTTCAACCGATTTTCAGGATTTTTCAGGATGGATTAACAGAACTGGCATTTGATATTGATTAAAAGATGCCATGATGTTGTTATTCAGGATTAAAAATTCATTCTCATTTCGGGGAATGAGCTGCATTGAATACCATGAATTTTTACCGGCGTATCAAGATATAATAACAGACATAGCCGGTTCTGCTTGACCCTTATTCGCGATATCGGAATTCAATCTGTAAAGACGGATTTTGTTACCCCGCAAAATTATTTTTGGATCTCACTCCCTGATCCTGATTAAATGGTGGGACCATTTAATCGGTCTCTCTAATACTGCCTGACAGTTACCCGACCGTCACTGGCTGATAAATCTATCGAGCCTTTCCCGCTGCCTAAAATGGCCCGGAAGAAATCCTTTTCATCGGCTTCGATCCTGGCTTTTTCAAGTTTTGCATTGATCGAGCCACTCCGGGCGTTGATTTGCAGTTCCGCATCGGTCGACTGCGGGATTTCCAGCTCGATGTTGCCATCCTGAGAGGTCGCCCTTATCTGGGGAGAGACACTGCCGTCCAGCTGAATATCGACATTGCCGTCCTGTGCACGGACCTCGAGTTTTTCAGCGGTCATATTCGTGACCCGGCAATTTCCGTCCTCCAGTCGGATCTTGAAATTGCCTTTTCCCTTTCGAATTTTTACCGATCCATCCTGGTTGCTGATATCTGCAAAAGATGACTTGATATCTTCCAGTGTGACATTCCCATCCTCACAATTAACGGTCAGATCTCCTGCCAGGCTCCGGCCGAATAAATCGCCATCCTCCAGATCGATATCTATAATACCTGCATTTATGTTCTCCAGATCAATATCCCCATCGGACAGATTAATTGCGATGTCATTCCGCCAGTCTGCAATATTAACATTTCCATCATCCCCCTCGAGATCGAGCACAACATAGTCAGGAGCTTTTATGTCATAACGATATTCAATTATGCGCTCGGAACCGCCACTCCAGGATTTTCTGAATTCCTTTCCGACAATGTAAATTTTCTGATCGCGCTGATCGAAATCAACCCGAAACATTTTATCATTTTCCGCATCACCGGTAGCACGGTAGATGATATCAATCTTAAGTTCATTCTGATTCCAGGGCGTTATGGTTACGTCGCCGTCACCATGACGCAGGTATAACTGGGCGCCTTTTTTTACTTTAAAGCTCTCATGATATTCTTTGGAAAATTCGGCAAAAAGTTGTGCACCTGTAAATATTATCAGTATGGCCCAAAGGCGGTATAGATTATTCAGGTAATGCATCGTATACCTCCAGCGATTTATTTAACATAAGAAAATATACGGGTGGGCCTCAAGCTTGTTGCGTTGGCGTCAATAATATTGGTCGAAACCGGAATTTAAAAAGCCGGTTTCACGAACCATAACCGGGATAATTTAAGACATAGCTATAGATGCAAGTCTTTGCAGGCCGGACTATTTTTCAATTATTCCCATGCGCACCAGTGCGCGCTGAAGATCTTCAACTCCGTTAAATTGTATTGTCTGCATACCTGCCGCAATAGCTCCCGCGACATTGATCTCACGATCATCAATAAACAGGCAATTTTCAATCGGTATATTGAGGTTTGAGGCAGCTGTCTGATAACAGATTTCGGCCGGCTTCAGGGCACCGATCTCAAAACTCAGTGCCGGTTTCCGGAATATTTTTAAAAAAGGATAAGTCGTACGACAATATTCCCAATGCAACGGATCGATGTCGGACAGGAGACCAACCGGGTAATTTCTGGCAACCTTATATAAAAGATCTTCCATACCATCCATTGGTGAAAAGATATTCGACCACTCCTGCACGAACGTCTGATAATCAATTGATAGTCGATACTTGGTTACTATTGCGCGGTATGTTTGTTCAGGTGAAATCCTGCCCGTGTTGAAATCGATGAAAATAGGATCCGCAAACAATTCTTCCAGGACCTCCTGATCACTTTTGTTTCCGGATGGATTACGATAGCGAAACAATCCGCGGGTAAAATCCACTCTTATCAGCACCCGACCCAGGTCGAATATGACTGCGTTTATATTCGATGATATGCTTTCCTCAGCAAAAAACATCCAAATAATCCGCTAATAATTGAACCTGCATACTCCTGAGCCGGTAAAACACGCTTGTTTTACCGTTGACGGCTGATCGGACACCAATCACTTATTAATCCCTTTATGCGGTCCTCTTCGTTCTGGCGGTTTCTGCAGAACCAGACGATAGGATTCGTCGGTCATCTGCAGGATAAGCGCTTCCGGAAGACTTTCATCAAGTATTATGGTATTCCAGTGCTCCTTATTCAGGTGATACCCCGGAAGAATAGCATCATGCATACCACGCAGTGTCTGTGCTTCCTCCGGATCACATTTAAGACTTAACTGAGGCAGCTCCCTATCGGTGGAAAGCAGGGCGAATATTTTTCCCCCGACTTTATATACACAAGGTTGTGGCCCGAATGGAAATGTCTCGGCCGTACCCGGTAGTCCGGATATATATGCCTGCAAGTTCTCAACCATGTTTTAATATACACAAGTCAGAAATGATATACCATTGCTTGCAATTTCCAATGGTAAAATAACGGTTATTTTACCCGCCAGTTGATTTTTTCGATATATTCCGGATAGATGCGGAACATAACGGCCCCGGTATGACTGGTGCGATAGACCTTTAAGTGATGATTTGCGAGCCGCTCCAGTGTCTTTGGTGATGGATGGCTGAATTTGTTCTTCAATGCAACGGGGATGACCGCGATAACAGGATTGATATGTCCCAGAAATTCATCGGAAGTTGACGTATTGCTCCCATGATGGGCAACCTTGAGTATTTCGCTTTCAAGAAGGGCACCATACATCGTCACCCGGGATTCGACAGATTTTTCCAGGTCACCGGTGAATAATACACCGTTTTCCCCGTATTGAATCTTAATCACCAGCGAACTGTTGTTGCATTCCGAACCGTTGAGATTTTTTGCTGATGAGCATGCTGAATCAGGATGCAGCACATAAATCCGACAGCTTGGATCCGCGTTAATTCTGTCTCCACGCCCGACGACCAGCATCGGTATATTTCGATCGCTACAGGCAGCCTGCAAATCGGAAAATCTTTTTGAACGATACGGGTAAGCACTCAAAACCATCGTGTCAAGTTTGATCTCGTTCAGCAGTGTCAGCATGCCACCGATGTGATCATCATGGGCATGGGAAGCAACCATGTACGTTAACCGAAGATTACCGGATTGCTTTAGGAATGGTAAAATTGACATCCGGCCGTTATCCCACTGTTTATTCGTTGCACCGGCATCGATTAACATTGTGTTTCCGTCAGGAAAACGAATATGGGCCGCATCTCCCTGCCCCACATCCAGAAATGTTAGCTGAATCGATCTATCGTCTTTAAATCCCGGAGCCAGCAGAAGAAAAAAAATTGAAAAACACAACAGTGCAAATATCTTTCTTGCCCGGTAAGATTGAACCTGGAGCAAGCAAAAGAATGCAAAAATTAACAGGATAACGATCGCAAACGGGGGATGTGGAACATGGACGGCAGCAAAGGGAAGAGCGCCAAAAGCATCCACAATCCATCCGAGTATATTATGTACCAAATCGATCAATTCACCGACACCGCCGGCAAGAAAACCACTCAAAGGTTTTAAAATCAGCATGAACAATGTCAGCATAACGATAACGGCAACCAGCGGGATAACTATGATATTGGCGATCAGCGCGACGACGGGTATCATTCCGTAATAATATGCCGTAAGCGGAAGGGTACCAATTATGGCTGACAGCGATACCAGCAGCGGCAGCCAGATCAGGTTAACTGTCAGGGTAACCGGGAAGTTGGATTTGAATCGCTTCTCTATCCATTTCCTCACAGGAATCCATTGATCGAACTGCACTGCACCGTGTAAGATAGCAGCTACCGCCACAAAAGAGAATTGAAAGCCTGGATTATACAATTCAAGCGGATTTATGAGCAGTATGATTAAGGCAGCACCTGCTAACAGGTTGTCCGTTACTGGTTTTCGCTGAAGGACTTCAGCATACAGATAGAAGACCGCCATCAACGATGCTCGAACCACCGGCGGCTTGAACTGGACTACCGCCCCGTATAGAAGGAGGGCAGCCAATAATAACCAAAACCGCAGATTACTGCGCACACGTAAAAGAGAAAAACCTGTCATACAGAAAAGAACGATGAATCCCACATGCAGACCAGAGATGGCCAGCACATGCACCACCCCCACCTTCTGAAACACGCTGATTTTTTCCCTTGCAAGATCCTGCTTCTCCCCCAGTAAAAGGGCATTTACCAAAGCTGCACTCGCTCTGCTGAGACATCGCCTGAATGTATCCTGACTGTAATGTATGATTGGCTGAATAATAAACATTTGCCACGGGGATCCACCGGTTTTCTCGATGATCGAAACGGCATCGGGATCGTTCCAATAGCACCGGTGATATATCCCTTTCGCCGCCAGAAATTGGTGATAGTCGAACTGGCCGGGATTACGGACCACCGGGATTTTTTCCAGTTTACCCGCTACACGGACTCGGTCGCCATAGCTTAATACCCGCGAATGTTTCCGTGCGAATATAATGATCTTTCCTCTGACTGCGACCTCCGCGCTATCACCACAAATACTTTCCAAGTTCAAGATATATTGATTAGCCATGTCCTCGGCGGTGTGACTTTCCGTTATCACACCTGTCATATTTCTGATACTGTCGGTATGGAAAAATGCGATATGATTTTCGGGCACAAGATCCCGTTGCATATGCAGCCTCAGGGATCCAGCGGCAAGGAGTGCGATGCTCAGAATATACATGCTTTTGGTGGAAGGAATAAAACATAAGAAAATCAGACTAGCGGTCAGAATCCAGAGATCAACAGGAAATGTTCGGATACTGTTTCCAACAACAATACCGCAAATGTACACAGTTGCTGTAAATACGAGCGGATATCTGGCCATTAGAGGATTACATTTGTACCGTCCCGGGCGAGAGAGATCATACCGGAGAAAAATTTTCCGGCTTCAGATATAGCGTCGATTGCTTCGACTTCAGGGTACATATGGGTTAAAACAAGGTGCTTTACACCGGCAGACCGGGCTATTTTTCCTGCGAGAGCCGGTGTTAGGTGACCTGCTACTTTAGTATCCTCGGTATTCGATGCTTCCAGAATACATAAATCCGCTTGATCCGCCTGTTCAATAAGGACCTGCCGGTAATCACTATCCCCGGAAAAAAAGAATATTTTTTTATCGGGTCCGGTGATGCGATAGCAAACACTCATTTCGGCATGTCCGGTGAATGCCGGGGAAATCTCATATCCACCCTCATAAACAGGTCCGCTTAATTCGATCAGACGTATATCCAGTTTAGCCACCCAACTACCGGCTAACGCCGTAACTTTCAGGAACCATTCTCTCAATCCCGGTGGACCGTAAATTTTGAGTTCCGTTCTTTGTTCATTCAGAATCAAAAAACGTGCCAGAAGGAACGGCAAAAGATCGGAAATATGATCCACATGAAAATGGGTAAACAAAATAATATGCAATTTATCCGCCGGTAAACCCGCTGCGCCCAGCGCTTTCCACACCCCCGGCCCGCAGTCGAGCAATAAAGACCGGTCGATTAAGTATCCAGAACAATTACGATTGTACTCGTTCTGCAGGATTGCACCCGAACCCAGAATGAGACATTCCATATAAAAATTCTCCTTAATAATCGCAATTTATATTAAATTCTTTTATATTTCGGACGAATATTTTTATTACATCCCCCAAAGAAGAAGGCAAATCAATGAAACCTACAAAAAATTTCCATGTCATATTAATATCATTCGGCATGTTGATTTTTCTATCCTGCGGTGGGAGCCAATCCGATGATGCCGAAAATGCTTTTCAAAATGGAAATTTCAAACTGGCCATTCAATTATACTCAGAAGCGCTCAAGGGAGAACCCGATAACCGATTCTTCAAGGAACGCGTAGCCTTGAGTTATATGAACCGCGGCTTTGAATTCTACACCACCACCGGCAACGTAAAATCTTTCAGCGGCAACTTCGAAAAAGCCCTTGAATTTATACCGGAAGAATCCTCGCCGGAATTTAAAGAATTATACAGCAACATGCTTTTAAAACTGGCCGAAGCGTATATTAAATCAACACCTCAGAATGAAATCGAGCGGGAAAATTTTTTAAACCAGGCAATTGTCAATCTTGACGAAGCGCTTTTTCAAAATGCAGAAAACCGTGTCGCCGATAGTCTGCTGGAAAAGATTAAATCGGACAATTTTCAGAAAATGTTGGATAAGGGTAAAAACTTCTACTCTGAAGCCATCCGTACAGGAAAGGAGGAATTATTCTTTTCGGCTGAATATTATCTTAAAAAAGCATCCGAATTCGACATGCGTAATGATGAGGTCAAAAAACTGCTTGCTCAAACACGGGAAAAATCACTGCCTTTGATCAATGTCAATGACGATATCGCTCTGGCGGTAGCTGATCACACATATCAGGACAACCGGCTCATTCTGGATCTTCGGATTCAGAGTTTTTTGACCACACCTCTACAGGTGGATATAGGCAAATTTGAACTCATCGATACAGATGGTAATGTCTATCACCCGGATACAGAAGCCATGTCCGGTAAACTGAAGGATAAAAGCATTAAAAATGTTACATTGGATCAGAAGAAGATCTATGCAGATGGATTGATTATGTTCCCGGTTTCAAAGAGGATAAAACTCGATTATTTGACCTATCGCGCAGATAAAGCGAGGGTTACCAAGAAATACTTTCCGTAAATATCGGCGGCACCATTGTAACGCACTTATGTTAGCTCATGTTTATTATGACGAACAGACAACGATTTCTCGCTGTCAATTGTATTTTGCGAGGTGATCTTGTGTGCTTATCGCTATGCTTAATTCACAAATTTACGCGCCGTATTCTTGCTTAAGATCTAAAATGCCGCAATACCTGTAATATCTTCCCCTACAATCAACGTATGAATTTCATGGGTACCTTCATAGGTATATACTGTTTCCAGATTCAGCATGTGACGGATCACCTGATATTCATCGACTATCCCATTGGCACCCAATATACTGCGCGCCGTGCGCGCGATCTGCAATGCCTGATATACATTATTCCGCTTAGCCAGAGAAACATGCTTCGCGTGCATTTTGTTTCCGTCCTTCAGCTTACCAAGCTGAAACGCCAGTAACTGCCCTTTTGTGATCTCAGTCAGCATGTCGACCAGTTTTTGCTGGGTCAGTTGATATGCAGCGATGGGGCGATCAAACTGAATCCGGGTCTGGGCATAACGTAATGCTTCATCATAACAGGCCATGGCTGCTCCAAGTGCCCCCCATACGATCCCATAGCGTGCCTGATTGAGACACATCAGCGGCGCTTTAAGTCCATCGGTTTCCGGCAGAAGATTCTCATCCGGTATTTCGCAATCCTCCAACACCAACTCAGCCGTATCGGACGCCCGCAGGGAAAATTTACCCTCAACCGGATGTGATTTGAATCCCCTGGTTCCTTTTTCCACCAAGAATCCCCTGATCCGGTTATCAAGTTTTGCCCATATGACAGCAATATCCGCAAGATTACCGTTGGTAATCCACATTTTCGTGCCATTCAGCACATATCCGTCCGCCGTTTTGCGTGCCGAAGTTTTCATGCCGGCAGGATTGGATCCGAAGTCCGGTTCAGTCAATCCAAAGCAACCGACTTTTCTGCCTCCGATCAGATCCGGTAACCATTTTTGTTTATGGGCTGTACTGCCAAAAGTGAATATCGGGAAAATTACCAATCCACTCTGGACAGATGCAAAAGAGCGTATGCTGGAATCGCCGCGCTCCAGTTCCTGCATGATCAATCCGTAGGCGATATTATTCATACCGGCCCCCCCGAATTCCTCCGGCATGGTCGGTCCCAAAAAACCCAGATCTCCGAGTTCAGTGATCAATTCGACCGGAAAAGTACCGGCTCGATGATGACCGGCGATAATCGGTAGAAATTTTTCCTCAATGAACTCACGACAGGTTTCCCTGGCCATTTTCTCCTCTTCCGCCAGCAAATCATCTATCTGATAGTAGTCAGGTGCATTATACATGTTTAAAAAATCCAGTTTAGCTCACCGCCGGCAATTAAGCCGGAGTAGGACTCATTACCATTAAAATATTCCGGACCATATTCCGGATCGGCGATAATTTCCAGGGCCTGCTCATCGGTGTACTTGAACCGGCGGGTATCTGTTCCGACAATTGCCTTGAATGAAACCTCGTTGGTAAAAAAATATTCCAGCGAGATTTCACCATTCAATTGCCAGTAGTTATTTAATAGATCCTGGGTGCCACCGTCTGCCGCATCATTGAGTGCGTAAGACAGAGTGGTTTCGAGTTTCAGTTTACCGGGCAGGATGTCCCAGCGGTTGCTCTCATAAAGATACACATTGTCATTTTTTT
>WOR8_10007637_pt1 | contig 24782 bp, 28 predicted proteins | sample DeeMarSeWOR38_10_FD_19890 | JGI IMG/M metagenome (IMG submission 19890) | reverse complement strand
CAGGCTCTACTGGATTCAAGACGCCTACACGACCTCTAATATGTATCCCTATTCCCGCCGATCTTTGGGCCGTTTCAGAAATAAAGAACTCAACTACATTCGAAACTCCGTCAAGGTGACCATCGATGCTTACAACGGGGATGTGGTTTATTATATTATCGATGAAAAAGACCCCATTGTTAAGACCTATGCACGTATATTCCCCGATCTATTTAAGCCTTTCAACGAAATGCCCGCTGATCTGCAAAAGCATATGCGCTACCCCAAGGATCTTTTTAAGATCCAGGTGGATACCTACACCAGATATCACATGGAAGATGTCCAAGTCTTCTATAATCAGGAAGATCTCTGGCAAATTCCCGATGAGCTGTATGGTGATAGCCGACAGGAAATGGAACCTTACTATATCATTTTAAAGCTGCCCGACGAGGAAAAAGAGGAATTTCTTCTGATGACCCCTTTCACCCCTTCCAAGAAGGATAATATGATCGGCTGGTTGGCGGCCAGAAGTGATCTGCCCAACTACGGGAATCTGTTGGTCTACAAACTACCCAAGGAAAAACTGGTCTATGGGCCGATGCAGATTGAAGCCCGGGTGGATCAGCAAACGGAGATCTCCCGGGAGTTGAGCTTATGGGGTCAGCGAGGTTCCAGAGTCATCAGAGGCAATCTTTTGGCTATTCCCCTCAGTGATTCATTTATCTATGTCGAGCCGGTTTATCTGGAAGCAAAACAGGAAGAAAGCGAATCGTCCCCAGCCGGAGCATCCCAGAGAGGCGGTCGGCCGGTTTCTGCAAAAAAGGACACATCAAGGGCTGCGGCCCTGCCGGAATTAAAAAGGGTGATTGTCGTTTTCGGCGATCGCCTGATTATGGAAGAAAATCTTGATAAGGCCCTGGGCCGCTTATTGGGCGGGCAGATGTTCCCCCAACAATTGGCTTCCCCATCCCTATCTCAAACTCAGGATATTTCTAATCTCGGCGTATTGGCGCTGGAACACTATAATAAGGCCAAAGATTACTTGCGCCAGGGAAATTGGGCTGAATACGGCAGGGAACTGGAAAACCTGGAGAAGGTTTTAAAAGAAATATCCAGCGTCACACAAGAAAAGAAAGACTAAAGAATCCAGGCCCAGCCTCCGGCCCTCAGATGGGGTTTTGAAACACTTTTACGCAAGATTTGAACCGTATATCTTCCTCTACCCAAAAGCAATAATCCCTATGGAGGACGTTTACATGGGCGACCATATTTGCCCGTGGTGGTTCGCATACACATTTGACAACCCTTTTCGGCGCTTTTTTCACAATCCTGAGAAAATGCTCGGTTCATATGTGTCCAGAGGGATGACGGTTTTGGATGTGGGTTGTGGGATGGGTTTTTTTTCCATTGGTCTTGCCAGGCTCGTCGGTGATATGGGTTGTGTCATTGCCGCTGATGTCCAGCCCAAGATGTTGGGTGTGATGCAAAAGCGTTCTGAAAAAGTAGGTGTTTCGAGCATAATCCGTCTTCATAGAAGTGAAACGAACAACCTTGGCGTTGACACGCCTGTTGATTTCATTCTCGCTTTCTGGATGGTGCATGAAGTCCCTGACCCAAAATCATTCTTTCATCAGATGGGTGCCTGTCTCAAGACAGATGGAAGGATTCTTATCGCCGAACCCAAGTTTCATGTTTCATCAAAGCGCTTCCAGGAGAGTTTGGTTTTAGCTCAAGCGTCAGGTCTGAATTTTTGTGAGACGCCATCCATAATGTTTAGCCGATCTGCCGTTCTAAAGAAGGATTCATCGTAAGCTTTTCAGAAGGGTTTTGTTTATTGAACATAATTAAAAAATTGGCCAACCGCATCGCAAAAACGAAATTCGCAAGCAGGGCCATTAATGATGGTGCAGACCTCAGTGCATTTAAAGAGAAGCTGACCGCTAAAAATTTTTTAGGGATCTTTCTAATGTGCTGTAGCTACATCATTGGCTTGCCGGCGGTAGGGTTGATCGGCGCTATTTCTATTTCCCGGCACGAACCTTTGCTAATTATTATAGGAGGCCCCCTCTTGCTTATTATCGCACATCTGGTATTTTTAGCGGGAATGTATTTAGCCGGCGGGAAATATGTCATGGTATTTTTTAGATGGGCAACCAGAGCTACCCTTGAAAAACTCATGTGAAAAAGAGAGGCTTACAATCCCTTCCGCTGCCCAAAAAGGGATTTAAAGAATTAAAAAAAAGGAGGTTATAATGACAAAGCTCACGGACGAAGCCAAAAAGGCAATCGCGGAAATCCGCCCGTCGTTGGTGGCCACCGCAAGCGGGGCCGGAAAGCCGAATGTCTCTGCCAAGGGGTCGCTGCGCGTTCTGGATGATGAACACGTTGCATTTGCACACATTGCCTCTCCCCGAACTGTCGCCAACATCAAGGAGAATCCCCAGGTGGCCGTTATCTGTTTGGATGCCGCAGCGCGAACGGGCTGCCGCATTTGGGGGCAGGGCAGTATCCTCGACTCAGGTGAACTCTTCGACCAAATAGCCGCTGAGTATGCTGAGAAAAACATGGAGGTGAAAAATGTGGTAAAAGTGGCTGTGGAGGAGGTCGAGACCTTTTAATCGATCGGTAATCCATAAGCCCTACCTGCCTTATCGATGGGCGTCCCACATCCCATTTCGACAACTAAAACCCATCTCAAAATTGTGGATCAGGCTTCAGGGCCCCGCTGAAGCGGAATTACATGTCTAATCTTAAAAATTAATGTATGCATCAAGCGCGGGTTGGTGAAAAAGCGGAGCATGTGCGATAGTATGTGAGCATTTTGAACCAACCCGCAACGCCGCCCTGGGCACTTAGACGCATTTTTGAATGGGTTTTAAACCGTGAACCCGATATCAAAAACATGATGGCAGGATGGGCAAATAAAAAGCCACCGGGTGATATCATCTTCCTTATTGAACATAGAATGAAAACCATCTTTGTAACCACATGTCGGGCAGACCTTAAACTCGGTATCTATTTTAACATTTTTAACTTCGTAATCCATACGCCCCCCCATTTTTGTTGAGAACCTCGATTTTAAATTTTTATCGACCCGAAACAACAGGGCATGGGCCTTCGATTTCATCCCACTGGCTTCATGGTATTTCATTTATCCTGAATGATGAAGTCGAGTCAATCAACAATGTCCCGCATTTTCCCCTTATATTTTTCAGAATTTCAATATTTCGCGCACGTTCATACTTCCTGCAAATTGGATGCGTTATTTTATATTTTCCCGAAATGAGACTTAAGATTTTCATAAATGCTGCCGATAACCTAATACGCGCTTAAGTGCCGATTAATCCAAGTATTTTCGAAATTTTTAAACAGCAAAATGGAACGATTTTTTTCTCAATCTACAGGAACAATACCCTATGGCTCGAAATGAAAAACAACGAAGAACCCAGGATCTTGAAAATAGAAAAAATGCCCGATCAGATGAATTTCGCCTCATCTCAGTAAAAGATATGAAAGCCGGGGTCTCACATAAGGCGACGATGCTAAACTTCAGTAAAGATGGAATGTATTTTGAGGCAGACAGCATTTTGCAGCCAGGAACCGAAATTTATCTTGGAATTGAGAATTCATCTAATGCATTATTCGCTGATCAATTCGAGTGCCAGTTGGCAGAGATAATCTGGAGGAAAAAACTAAAAAGATCATTTTATAATTATGGATATGGCATTAAATTCATCTCAGTTGATAACACAAAAGAACAAAAATGCAAAAATCAACGAGAAGGAATTGACGAAAGAAAATACCCGCGGAAACCGTCTTCCAAATCCGTGCATTATGCTGCGAATAACCAAATTTTGAAAGGGACATCAGAAAATATAAGCTTTTCCGGTATCTTAATTAAAACAAAAAACAAACTCAGTATTGGCCAGACCATCGTTCTGTCCTTACCCTCCAAGACGAAAAAAAGATTACAAATTAGAGGTGAAGTCGTTTGGTCGAACGATGAAGGATGTGGTGTAAAATTTGTAAGGAAGCAAGCAGAATGAAAGATATGGATGAATCCATAAAAGAGTTGCAATACTGCGACCAACCGCCGACCTATCAGTTTATTGCACGACCTCAGCCCCTCAGGAACGTTTGATAACGACCCGTCGCTCGATCGGTTTTCGCAGAGCCCAGACGAATAAAAACGACAGGAAAAGTATTACCCTCAGGTTCACGGGGGGCAGGGTTGCCATAAACGGTCAGACCTGCCCGCCGTATATCGTTAAGACCACAATTGCAAATGAATAATGAAATAGAATGCGCATGCGAGATCCTTAATTTTAAAATCCAAGGTTTATCAGGGATATTTCCTATAATGTTGCCGGCTGAAATACATCATAAACCAAGAGTTCTTTAGTGACATTCGAAATTTTGTGTTTTGTACCTTTGGGCACTCTGACAACAACACCGGGTTTTAGCGGAAATGTTCCGGTGCCTTCAACATACATTTCCGCCTCCCCCTGAATGGGGTACAGAATATCCACCTGCTCTTCGTGAACATGCTCCGGTATTTCTATGCCGGCTGGAACCCTCACTAACATACAGGTAACATTGAAACCATCCTCACTTTTTGTTGCCAGCGGCTTAATATTTACTTCCTTGACAAGCGGATGAGGACGCCAGGATATTTTATTGACAGTCTTGCATATCTCCATTGAAGCCTCCTTTGTCAGAATCTAAAACCGGTCCAGCCACCTCAATCGTAGCCAGGCCCTCAGAATTTGAAAAACGTCTTGTATGGGACTAACAAAAAGAGAGCACAAGTTGAGATTTCTAATCTGCTTTTAGAAAACGCAGATATATTTCGGCCATTTCCTTTGGTCTTTCGATCATCGGCAGATGGCCCATATTTTCGATAACTTCAACTTGCGCATTCGGCATGACCGATCCAAGAATTTTAGCTCCTGTAAAATGTAAGACACGATCTTGTTTTCCCCAGATAATTAGCGTTGGGACGTTAAATCCATTGAGCAAACTTTCCAGTGATGAAGTCTTTTTAAACTCCTGGATATGTTGGAAGATGACATTATTGAGGGGTCAATTTTTTATCGCTTCTTCGGTTAAGTAATTCTTGATGGCTCCTGGAATAAATGGTCGTTTCGTGAACACAAAATCGAGTAATGCGTCATATTCTTCAGGTTTTTCTACGACTAAAGGATTGGGTTTGCCTGCATTGAGCCGTGATGGTATAGCTTGCGGCAGCGTCACGGGTGCTTTCACCGAAGCCAGGAAGATCAGGGGCAATTACCCGAAAATGGGGTGTGAGATATTTACTAAACCGGGTCCAGTTATCTTTGTTTGCACCGAATCCATGAAGAAACAAAATCACATCACCTTGCCCCCCTTCCAGATATTGAATGTTGAATCCTTCAATAGTGATGTTATTTTGCTTAAGACCGGCAATACTTCTTTCTGTTTTGAGCAAAAATTTGAAAGATGCACCCGGGAATATATAGTAAACAGCGACGATCACCAAGAGCGTTATTAAAAAAATGGCCAGAAAAATTTTTAACTTTTTTATTTTTGCTCCCTAAAGTTCTTCTTTTGACTGCGGCCGCGATAACAGTGTCTTCAACACATCCTCTTTGCCGACGATTCCGACGACCTTGCCACCCTCCACGACGGGCAAGGTGTGATATTTTTTGTCGACCATTAATTTGGCGACATCTTCGATATCGGTTTCCGGGTTAACCGTTACCGGCTCGAGTGTCATGGCCTCTTTCACCGTTAAGGCCGCAATTTTTTCCATCTCTTTGTCGATTCGCTTCATGGATGTTAACGGTAAATAACTCTCAAGAAAAGTGAATACAGACGGAACGGGAATACCCTTTTGCTGGGCGACAAGATCGCTCTGGCAGATAATTCCGATCAGCCTGCCGAACGGATCGATTACCGGCATCCCATTAATCCGCTTATCCAAAAGGATTTTAGCGGCATCCGTAATCTCTGTTTCAGGAGAAACCGAAATGACTTCCCTTGTCATGATATCTTTTACTTTAAGCATGGTTAGATTTCACCTTTTCTCTGTTATATGCATCGTGATTATTGCACGTAAAACCTCTACTTCGTTTGTATCCGTCACATGCACGGTCATTGGAAGTTCCTGCGGATGCTCAAGCCCCTCATTTGGGATTTGACAAACCGCTTTAAGATCTGTCCTGGCAATTTTCAGATATTCAACAGTCATGCTTTTGGGTATCCACCTCATACTTGATGGCAATGTCGCTTCAAGCATTGTTCCTGCAGCAAGTTCACTTACATTGCACATGGCAATCGCATGAACAGATTTAATATGATTATGCACTGCCCTTCGCTTTTTCATTGCAATTTCACAGTATCCGGGCCTTAGCTCTTTGAACACCGGCTTGATCGTTCCGCAGTAGGGCGCTTTAAGGCAAACCATTTTTGAAAAGATACGCTTTCCGGCTGGTAGTTTTGTGCATTTGTCGTAAACATTCATTAAATGGTTCATGGTTTGCCTCCGGCAAATTCATATTTTTGATAGACGCAGCATTATCATATGGATAGCCTAAAAATTAAGCAAGTCTTTAAACGTAACCAGATATTATTTATTTCATTTTACCGAAGATAGTTTAACCTCAAGTTTTGATATATTGCGAGTACATGCTTTTTGGCAATTTTACAGATACGATATGGATATCTGCAGCCTATCGAAATTTTAAATTTGGTGTCAACCGTAGGCACTTAAAATGCGGCTTTGCGGCAATAAAAAGGGCAAATCCATAAGCCCGGATTCACCCTTTTGAGTTGTGATTAAAATCGAATATCACAGAGATTTTCAGAACTGATATCTACCGTTTTGTCGGAGATATCAAATGTTGCTAAAGATCCTGCCGGTCAGCTGCTGCGACTTGTTAGGCGGTGGCATTTTGAATAGATCATTTGAATTTATAAGTTTCCTCAGAACTCAGATGCGACGGTCTCGCGTGCACTTCGCCACATAAACCAGTTGGGAGCACCCAATATTTCGGCTTCCGCAATGGTAGAAAAGCCGAACCGTTCATAAAAGGCTAGATTCTCAGTCCTATCGGTTTCCAGATATGCTGCCCACAATTTTAGCGTCTATCTTTGCAACAATGACGGTGGATTTTGGTCTTTCTAGTTTGAGAAGGCGAAAGATCGCTCCTTGCTTGATAATTTCCTCTTCACTGTGTGAACGCCATACGGCTATACAATTTGGGGAGCTGGTTATAAAGGCTCGACCTAAAACAGTGGAAGCCTCTTTAGCCTCGCTTGGTCGAATAAAATCAATGGTAATTTCTTTCATTCTGGTCCTCACTTTTTTCAGTGTCGTCTAACACAACCTATGATACATTAAGAATGTCACCAAAACGGAGAACCTGTGATATCAGACGATATCACAAAATTTATTGGCCTCAAAAACCTTTGTTAAGTTGGAGCGTAATCTGCACATAATACGAGTTTGAGATAGTTGCTTTTTATAGCAGAAAACACAACTATCGGCCTGAAAAATCTATTCAAAATAAATTCACATGTGGCAGACCCAGATCAAAGGCTTAACAATTCTACTGCCAACTTTTAGAGACTTGATGATTTTATGATCAAGGCAGGGTTTCCGAGCTCTATCTTTTTGACTTTTCTTCTTTTGGGTATCTTACCAGAAAACCAAATATCAGCCAAGTAGCGATATATTGAAATGAAAAATCGCGAAATACCAGATATTGTAATCTCATATCAATGGAACCCAGAATTATTGATTTTGTAAAAACGGATTGACTCTCGTTCGGTGGCCAGTTGCCTGTTTGCCGGATTTCCAAATCGCTGAAAATCTTTGCCGCATGAAGACCCAAACCCCTTGACATTAATGGAAATTTTCTGGTATTTAAGTTTTCAGGATTGGCGAAGCTCAAATCTGACCGAATGTCCATTCTGAACTGACCACCAGCCTCATTCGCAGTACCTCGAGCAGTTTAAGAGATCTATAATTTCGGCTCGCAGGAGACATGCTCACTTCCAGATCCAATAGAAGCGGATACGCCTTCTGATTTTGAAATGGTCCTCCTCTGAACTTGAGAAGTGCAAGCGAAAACTTTTAAGTCTTAAAAATTTAAAAGTAATTCCCAAACATAAAACAGCGAGGGTTTAGGTATGGAAGAGAAAAAAATCGGATTCGTTTCCAATTTCTTTAGCAAAATATCAGTCGCTGCGGTTGAGATAACGGACGGAACCGTATCAGTGGGTGATACGCTGCATTTTTTGGGGTACACCACTGATTGTGAATCCAGGGTAAGCTCGATGCAGATCGAGCATAAATCTATAACCGAGGCAAAGAAAGGTGATAGCGTCGGCATAAAGGTACCTGAGAGAGTAAGAGAAAACGATAAGGTATATAAAATAGTCACGGATTGAGAGGCAGGGGCTTTTCCTTAATAGTGCGGTTTTAATATTTTTTAATTTGAAGCCTGCCTAATTTGAAATGAGGGTGCCCCCCGTGGGATTGGAAGTCGGAAAATAATGGTGGGGTAATGGAGGGATATGGAATGACAAAAAGGAAATATGGAAAAACATCATTGTCGGATTTTTCCAAATCGTTATGTAATTGGAATGTCTCTAGAAGACAATTTATAAAAGTAACGGGTATGGGAACTTTTGGGATCGCTTTAGGTTCATCAATTTTTTGGGGCTGCACAAAAGAACATGTCGAGCAATTTGTTAACTGGATGGCCGAGCTTCCCAAACAAATTAATGATTACCGAAATCAGAATGGACTTCAGAGCATCAAGTTATCCGGTAAACTTTCAGCCGTGGCCTTGGCGCATATCCGCGATCTATCAACTTACCATCCACATCAAACGTGCGGGGCAAGCGGCAACCTTCACAGCTGGTCTGATAACGGAAATTGGCAAGGAAAATACGGCGTGGGTAACTGGAAAGGTTGTTGCTATCCCGACAATCACTCGAACAAACCCTGCATGTGGGACAAACCTAAAGAGATCGCCGGCTATCAAAGCAATGGTTATGAGATTGCACACTCTGGTTCCTCTACAGCCCAGGGCGCATTGAACAGCTGGAAAAATAGCCCCCTTCACAATGATGTAATCCTCAATAAAAATACATGGGCCAATTTCCCATGGAAAGCTATCGGTGCCGTATATGGCGGCGGTTATGCCTGCGCCTGGTTTGGTACGCTTCCAGATTAATGCCCCATTAAACCTTTATTGCAAATCAGAGAGGAGCCTTTGAAATTCGGCGGAGGTTGACAGGAGCTCACGCGCAGCGGCCTTCAAGCGACCGACATCTTCGGGCTCGAGGTAAAAGGAAGTCGGCAGGCTCAAGAGGTGCTGGCGTTCAGATTCGTCCGGTGTCTGCTCAAGATTGACCTCGATTAAATAGGTCCTGACGGGGCAGCTGCGGTTCGGCGAATTGGAATCGGCCTTAAGATTTTTGCAGCGCTCGGCCGTTACGGATTTTTCCCAGCCTTTGATATCCCGTCGCAGCAAATCCAGAGTGTCAAATGAGTACCGATCCAGGGGGATAGATGAAATCAACCCGATCGTGTCGATAATCGGTGCTGATTGGCGCTCTTTTGCAAAATCGGTTTTCATCCGGTTCCTGGCATTAACGACAATGATGGCCAGTTTAGTGGTGTTCTGCAGATTCAAGGCCTGCATTTGCTGCCAGACATTTTCCGTCTGCGCGGTGTAATTGAGGATGAAACGGACGCCCAGATTATCGGATATGCCGCCATCAAATAAATGAATATAGGCAAATTTTTCAGCATCGATGTAGCTGCTCAGGTTTTTAGCGTTTTGATAGCGGCGCGTATATGCAAAACCTTCTCGAATTGCGCCGGCAGCCCATTGCGGAAGCTGATAATCACAGGTGCCGGCGTAATTTTTAAGAACGATGCTGGAAAAGGGGCCCGGAACGGCCGCCGAAGCGGTTACCGCCCGGGATACCGGATACGAAGATAGATCCGCACAAATAGGGGCGAACTGATTGCCGAGAAACGTAAATGGCGTGCCCAGTGCGATATCCGTGGCGTTGATGGCAATCAACGGCAGCCGCGGGATCTGAAAATCACTGAAGGTTTTTTCTTCAAAAAGGATTTCATCAAAATAGTCAGCAGCCAGGTCTGATCGGGCGTAATACGAGGACGCCAGCTTCGACCAGCTCGACAATGAGATGATGGTCTCGAAATCCTCAAATATACGGTCGCCGAAAAGACCGTAGTATGCCGAGGTGAGACTGCCGCCCGAAACCGAACTGATCAGATCAACCTCGTCCAGCAGGCGGCGCTGCTTTCCGTCCACGGCTATCTGAGTACCTGCCAGCGCTTGCAGAACCCCATACGATAATGCCGCAGCACGGGTTCCGCCCCCTGAAAAGGTAAGAATCAGCAAAAGCTCATCAGATTTTTCCGACCCCGCCGTGTTTCGAAGGGAATAGCGTTCAACCGATTTGACGGTTTCAATCTTGCTGTTGACCGTGTAGTGGGCCGTGCAGGCCGTCAAAACAAGGAGGGTCATAAGGCCCGCAAAAATATTCAATACGGGTGTTTTGGATATTTTCAGATATCGCATTGATAAATCCGTTCAAGAAAATTGAGAAATAAGTGGGCCGAGCCTGCTTCCTTTTCCTTTTCGCATTGGGTGTTAATCTTTCATCAACGTTTGGCCGCATTTCCCATTTTTCCGTCTTTTAGCATCCATAACGGCGCTGCGACCATAGCGCTCAGCTTGATGGTCAACGGCAGCCAGCCCAACCGGTCGGCTGTCGGTGCGGTAATGAAATCAAGGTGGAGCAAAACGCTGACGGCCGCTGTGGTGCCGATATAGCCGGCTAGAAAGTACCAGCCCAGCCGAAAGCGCTGCTGGAGGATCTGGCCGGACCCCGGGCATAACCACCCGAGCCCGAAGAGAGCTGCGCCGTATGCTGCCGAAGGCTCGGACCACCGGGTATCTGCTTTAAGAAGACCTTGCCGCAGCGCGACAAGCGAGCCGGCGATGGCAACATATTTGACGGACGCCTGGCAGAGTGTGCCGAAACTAAGATTGACTCTGGCCATCAGTCTGTGAACGATGTCGACCACGGCCAAGGGGTTATTGGGCGTGAGCTGCCCGCTGCTTGCCAGATCGGAGATGCCGTGGAACAGCTGGATGTATACCGGCACCATTGCCAAAAGTCCCAGCAGGTAGGCGGCAAATAGCAGATAGCCGTACCGTCGGGAGCCGGTGTAGATTTGTCCGGCACCGGGACAGAACCAGGAAATCGCCGCCGCCCACGCAACACTTGCCTGGGGCGGTCCGCCATTGCGCTGCCGTTGTTCGGTTGCCACATCGACAGCGGAAATCATGGCCCACAGCCAGATAAAGTATAAACCGAAGAAATAAACTCCCATGGAAAAGAGAGGCACATGCGGCATTACGAAGGGCGCGGTCCCGGTGAAGCTGCCAAAAAGCTGGCTCACCATCGCACGCAGAATGACAAACAGCATCCGGGTCAACCAGACGGTAAAAAAGAGAAAGAGCGCAGCAGTTACCAGGCCGCGTATGCGGGACCCGGCGTAGAACTCTCCCAGGCCGGGGGCGCTGGCACTGTAGACGAAGGCACGGTGGACACTTATGGGTTGCGCTGCGGACGCAGACAATTCACTGGTATTTTTGTCAGCTGATGGGGTCATCATTAATTATAGTAATGCCCTTGATCACAAAGCAAGATTTTATCCCATTTTTTACGGTGCTGACAATACCTTCGATTTTTGCAATGTCTGTGCGGGACATGGCACGATCTGCCGCCTGGAGAATTGTCAGCGCCGTTTTTTTCTCAGCGCTTCTTCAAACGGATTGTTAAAGGCGGCGTTCCTTGTTTTCTTCCTTTTTCCTTGCGCTTCCAAATTCTTGCGGGGTCTTTTTTGCCGCTGCGGTGCGGCGGCCGAAGCATCGGATTGCGTTTTCATGGACAATGAGATCCGCTTGCGCTCCAGATCAACAGCGATTACCCGCACTTTCACCTTCTGCTGCACGGTTACATAATCGGCTGGATCCTTAACAAAGCTGTCGGACAATTCACTGATATGCACCAGCCCGTCTTGATGGACACCGATGTCGACGAATGCGCCGAAAGCGGTCACATTCGTGACGATTCCCGGCAGCTTCATCCCCGGCTTGAGATCGGATAGCTCGTGGACGCTTTCGGCGAATTCAATAGCTTCAAATGCCTGGCGCGGATCACGGCCCGGTTTGGCCAGCTCAGCGAGAATATCCATCAGGGTCGGACGGCCGATCTGATCGGTGACATACCGGGAAACCTCGATTTGTGCTCTCAAACTCGCATCGGCCATCAAATCAGCAACCGTGCAGTTCTGATCGCGTGCCATGGCATCCACAACCGGATAGCTCTCCGGATGAACGGCACTGGCATCCAGCGGATTGGCGCCATCCTGAATTCTTAAAAAACCGGCCGATTGCTCATAGGCTTTGGGTCCGATGCGAGGAACCGCTTTTAGTTCCGCCCTGGATTTAAAGGGGCCGTTTTCATTGCGGTACTTTACGATATTTGAAGCCAGCTGCGGCCCGAGTCCCGATACATAGGTCAGCAATTCGGCGCTGGCGCGGTTTAGGTCCACACCGACGGCATTCACGCAGCTGATCACAACGTCATCCAGGGCCAGTTTTAATGCAGTCTGATCGACATCGTGCTGGTATTGACCCACCCCGATTGATTTCGGATCGATTTTAACCAGCTCCGCCAGCGGATCCATCAGGCGCCGGGCGATCGAAACGGCGCCGCGTATGGTTAAATCCAGATCGGGAAATTCACGGCGGGCAGCCGCCGACGCGGAATACACCGAAGCACCGCTTTCATTCACAAGCATAACCGGTATTTTCTTTAGGGCATCGATTTTGCGAATAAGCGCCTCGGTTTCTCTGCCCGCTGTTCCGCTTCCGACCGCCACCGCTTCGATCCGGTGGTGCTGAGCCAGGTTGATAATGGTTTCAGCGGCCTGCCGGTCCTGCTTTTCGTTCATGTGGGGGTAAATCGTGTCGTAGTGCAGCAGTTTCCCCTGGCGGTCCAGGCAGACCAGCTTACAGCCGGTTCGGAAACCCGGATCGATTCCCATAACCCTTTTGGGGCCCAGCGGCGGTGTCAGCAACAGCTGGCGCAGATTTCGGGCGAACACCTCGATTGCCTGTTTTTCGGCACGCTGCTTGGTGGCGAGTCGAATCTCCGTTTCCATGGAATGTGACAGCAGCCGTTTAAAACAGTCCTGCACGGCGAGTTTAACCTGCATCGCTGCGGCACTGTCGCCGCTGACAAAAAGTGTTTCGAGCAGCGCCAGCGCATCCGGTTCCGGCGGTGCGATACTCAGATTGAGAACCGTCTCTTTTTCCCCGCGGCGCATGGCCAATATGCGGTGGGAGGGCGCATTAGCGGCCGCTTCCTGCCAGTCAAAATAATCTCTATATTTAGCGCCTTCAGTTTCCTTTCCCGAAATCACCCGGGCATGTATGATGCCTTTTGTAAAATACAAATCACGCATTTTTTCACGTGACGCGGGATCCTCGTTGATGATTTCAGCGATGATATGCCGCGCCCCATCCAGCGCATCGTCCGTTGAAGTCACATCTTTTGCAGGGTCGACAAATTCGCCGGCAAGCTGAAAGGGATCCTGCTCGGTTTGGTCCAGGATCTTAAGCGCCAGAGGTTCCAGACCTTTTTCGCGGGCAATCATGGCTTTGGTTCTGCGCTTGGGCCGGTAGGGAAGGTATATGTCTTCCAGCAGTGCCATATTGGCCGCTGCGGTCACTTTTTGTTTCAGCTCATCTGTAAGATGACCATGGGTTTCAAGAGATTTGAGTACAGCTGCCTTGCGGGCCTCGAGTTCTTCGAGTTGGTTCAAGCGGTCTCTGATGGCGGTTATGACCACCTCATCAAGGTTGCCTGTGGCTTCTTTACGATAGCGAGCGATGAATGGGATGGTGGCCCCCTGCCTCAGCAGGCCCACAGTGGCCTGCACAGCCGCAGGCTGGAGTGCGATTTCATCCGCGATTCCGGAAATATGGTCTGGTGTCATGAACGCCTTTTGCCCGACGGGCTAAATCAAAATTGCGCTGAATGTTGAAAGGTGCTATCTCTTGTACCTTATGCTCAAATGGCTGACCGCCTTGCCTAGCGCCTTTCTTAATTCCTTGCCCCTGCCTTCTTGGGATAGGAATTGCTTAATGACATCCTTTTTCAGCTCTGCGCTGCCCGACTTTCCGTCTTTGAGGAGGGTTGCCCGATAAAAGTTCTTTTTTTTGCTCTGCTCAACCGCTACGACCCGGACACTTTTATCTATCTTCTGAACCTCTTTTCGCAACGTCTCTTCAATCAGTTTAACTGTCATATCTGGCATCTTTTAATTCCTTTTAATGAGGGAAATGAAAAAAATGAGAACCGCGTTTTGTCATTGCTAAAACGAAAGGTAAATAAAAACAGGCCGGCTTGTCACCCGGTCCGCATTCTAAATTCGGATACGATTCGCCGGTTTTACCCTGGTACCAGGACAGCAGCATCGGATCATCGCAAATCTCTTTCGCCGTTTGCTTGGCCTTATCCTTGGCCGCTGTGAAATCAAGGCCATGCTTGTCGATTTTCAACTTGATGTGCTTGCCCGGATAATCTGCGATATTCGGTTTTATCAAAACCATTATCCTAGAATCCATAAATATTGAAGAAAGTCAATGGGTTTGAAATAAGAAGGCTTTGGGAGACGGAAGGCCACAGAATGGCAGGTGTTCATTATCGTCCGGGTTTCCATTAGAATTTCAATATGTCACGAGCCTCCCCATGGTGGCCGGCATGTTTTTCCGGCAGAAAAGAAATTTTTGCTTGAATTGCCAATTATTTGACGTTCCCTTGGCCCGATTGCATAACTGAGCCTCTCAAGTAATCATAATATTTAGGGATTAAGCGGTCCATTTTTTTTGATGTTCTGGCATATAGTTTGCAGCTTGCTTCATAAACAAAAATCCGGGATGCCCATCTTGATCTGAATGCAGTTCTCTTTCTGTTTAATTAACTAAAATTGGAGATTGAAGGTATGATATTGAATCAGGACAGCGAGGTCAAAATTAATCGCAACGAATTCGGTGCCGTGGAAAATGCGGAGAATAAACAGCAACTTGAAGAGCTTCAAATGAAACCGGAAGCCTCCGGAACCGATATGACGAATAAGACGATTATCGCCGTCGGTGGCGCCAAAGGCGGCGTCGGCAAATCTGCACTTGCGGCAAACCTGGCTGTTGGTCTGGCCCTTTTAGGACAAAGAGTGGTGCTGGCGGATCTCGACCTGGGGGGTGCAGATGTGCATCTCTATCTGGGCGTCAAATCTCTCTCAAAGACGTGGAACGATTTTCTGGATAAGAAGGTAAATTCTATTGAAGAAATTATAACGCCTACCCCTTATGAAGGTTTGAAACTAATAGGCGGAGATTCTTCCAGACTGGGTAGCGAAAATCTCCCTTATTCCCAAAAGCACAAAATTATGCGGCATTTACGAGAAATGGAGGGCGATTATCTGATTCTCGATCTGGGCGGCAATTCATCTTACAACGTACTTGATTTCTTTCTTTTTGCCGACCTCAAGATTGTCATCAGCGGCACTGAACCCGCTTCGATTTTAGACAGCTATAGTTTTGTAAAGGTATCCGTTTATCGTTTACTGGAACGGTTTTTCTCAGAACACAAATCCTTCAAGGATCTTGTTCAGAAAATCAAAAATGGTTCATTGGGGCAATCAAAAGACCTCTCTCTGGATTCTATTTTTAAAGAAGTCCGGGAGAGGGACGCATCTGCCTACGATAAACTAAAGGATCGGTATGATCGGTTCTGCGTCTCCCTTGTGGTAAATATGGCCGAAAATCGCAAGGATTTTCAAATTGCGGAATCGATGCAGCGTGTTTTGAAAGAGAAATGTTTCCTGAATGTCGGGATTCTGGGAACGATGCCATTTGATAAGCTCGCTCGCAGAGCAGCACGAAGTTTTACCCCCATCATTGTTGAGTATCCTCGAAGTCAACCCAGCAAGGCGATCCATCAGATGCTGGCAGCTATTCTTTTGGATCGAGATCAGCGTGTGGACCGCGATGATCTTCTTCAAAAAACAAACCTGATGCGCAGCGAAGCCAAAGATCAAATTCGTTCAGAAACGATGACGCTGGACGGATTAACGATAAGTCAAATAAACAACATTTACGACCGGGTCCCGAAACTTCGCCAGAGTTTTCAGAAGATTTTGAATATCATGACAACCTAAATAAAATTGGGAATAAAGGAGCGAGCGCATGTTAAAGACGAATAAGAATTTTCCTAACGGCAAAAAATCTGGTTCCGGAAAGTTTTACGAACTGCAATCTTATACAAAGGATTCGAGCCCTCAATTAAGTAATGCAAAGACAATTATTGGCAAAGATATAACCATTGAAGGCGACATCTGCGGCAAGGAACATATGGTAATTGAAGGGTCGGTTAAGGGAAACATTGAGATGGAAACCCATAATTTTACCCTGGGTCCCGATGGACGGGTTGAGGGCGAAATTCATGCCCGGAACATAAGCATTAGTGGCCAGATGAAAGGCAATATCAAGACACCGGGTAAGATTGAAATTACCGAAAAGGCCGATTTTCAAGGTGACATTCTCGCAAAAAGCATAGCCGTAGAAAATGGTGCTTTTTTCAAGGGGTCGGTTGAACTCATTACTGAACCGCCCGAAAAAACATTCTCAACAGAAAAACCAACAGCTAACAAAGCAGAAGCGTGAGTCAGCGAAACGGGTATTTGATTGTTGGCTGGTGAAGATCGCCTCTCTGGGCAATGAAGCGTCAGAAGTATCCTGCCAAAGCCGTTGCTGCAAAATTATTTCGCCCGGTGTATTCAAGTTCCCAAATTTCCCATGTTTTCACCTCCGAAATGTAATAATCCGATATTTGATACATTTCCACCTAATTTTTTTACTTCAATTTAAAGTTCCCAGGTAACCGCCTCCATCCTTCAGAGCGCTCTCCATTTGTTCAATATTGATTAAAGCAGGATCGTACCATACGGTGTTGGCTTCATGGGAATCTAGCAAGTGGCTGTTTACGCGTTCGACACCTTTGAGCCCATCCAGGACTTCTTCACTCACGTCGAATCAGGCGACATAGAAGACAGCCTTGGTTAACTCCTGGTTTTCAGCTTTCGATAGCAGGTTTGCGTTAATTGCTATGATAAAGACCAGCCCAAGGGTCAACAATACTGCCAGGCCCATTTTTTTTATATTTTCCATGTTCTTTATCTCCTTGCAAACGCGCTCGACGATCGGTCTCAAAGCATTAAAAGATCAAAGCGTTTTTTCTTTCCAGTCATTGTCCTGTGAGAAGAGGCGTGTATCCACTTTTAAAGAAATGACGCCAGTTTACGGTGGCGGGTGTTGCACAGGCATTTCTCGGAAAAATTCCTTCAATAAAATATGTGCAAAAGTAACTTAATCATCCTGTGTTATCTGGCAAGTTTGTGTCACGCTGGTTTGCGTGATCGGCGTCTTTCCTTTTTCCTCCGTTCCCCGTCCCCTTTTTTCTAATCTTGCCTTCCGGTTTCGATTGCTTTATTGTTTTTATAAGGGGGAAAAATAATGCGCAATCTTATAATAAATGCCATTGGAGTCGTCTGCCTGGTGATGCTTGTCTGGCACCTGGTTCGGGCCTATTTGCGCAATACGCAACAAAATAGCCAGGCCGGTTCGATTGAAATAGAAGATTATCTTGAAAAGATTAAGCTGATAACCGGCTACAGCGTATATGATACGTTCTACAAATCCGCCGAGGGCTGGCAGGTTGCCGACGATAGAATTGAGCAGGACTTCAGAATATATTTGTCTTCCCAGAGTGTACCCTACTATGTAAAAGACTTTGTCCGAAAAAGCCAAAAGCATATCGATGAAATCTACAGCCGCAAAGGCAGCAATTTCTCAGATAAAAGACTGTTACTTTTCTATCTTTTTCTCACAGTGTTTTTCTGGGGCGGGGCTCTCCTTCTGAGTCTATATGTCATTCCGTACTTCGTGCCACTGGAGGTCCGCTCAGCGTTTTTGATCGGACCGCGCTGACCTTCTGATATCCAGTAGATAGAGGTCCAATTACAGGTGCTTTTTCCCTTAACGCACCCTTTAGTAGGCGACCCCATTCAAGCATCTATTTTGCAGCCCCCCCCTTTATACGCTGAACCGATTTGCGTGCCGCGGCGATGCTTTAGCGAAGTCGGGCGTGCCGTGTCGTAGTTCTTCCCAAGAGCGAAGACGGGTCTGCGGCTAATTGACCCTGGAGCCGTGACCCGTGCACCCTGTACGGTGTTCCGTGTGCCTTGTACCGTTAATTGGCAGAATATCAATATTTCAAGAGCGCCCCCATTCCTCACATACTTAACCGATCTTGATGAGTAAAATACCCAGGACGATGATGAGACCTGCCAGGAAACGGAAAAGACCATAGGGTTCTTTGAGCAGAAAGACACCCATAAGGACGGCAAAGAGGGTAGCGCTTTGCCGGACGCCGGCTGCGTAGCTGACGTCTGTGACCTCCAGGCCGAAACGGTAGGAAATGTTGGATAAGAAAAGGAGAGTCCCTCCCAGGAGGACGCGGAGGGGGTAATGCCTGTAGCAATCTAGTGCACGCTGCCTGATGCGCTTGTTGAGTAAGACCACGGAGGTGAAATAGATAAAAATCATGGTCATCAGCCATACGGTAAAGAAATAAAAGCCTGATTGGTTCACACCGATCTTATCCGATATTCCGCCGAAGGAGTAGAGGAAGCTTGCGAGCAAGGCAAAGCGAACGGCCTCACTCCCGAACCCGAGACTCCTGAATCGAACCCGTTCTTGACCAAACTTGAGCTGAATACAGTAGGTGCCCACCGTCGCAATGAAGATGCCGGCTATGACTTTGATCGTAAACGTATCTCCGAGGAGCATGTAGGCCCAGAAGGGGATGAAGACGGGTGCCAGTGTGGTGAGGGGATAGCTCAGTGAAGGATCTCCTTCGCTGGAGGCATAGGCCCTGGCAGCGCACAGATGATAAGATGTGAAAAAGGCGGCCGAAAGGGCAGCGAAAAGCAGGACTGAAGGTTTAATTTCGAGAAACCCGGGTACCATTAAACATCCCGCGATCCAGCCCGCAATGACAGCGACCGAGAAAATAGACCACATATACAGGGTCTTTTCATCGCTCACCTTGATCAGCAGGTTATACCCGGAATGAAACAGAGCGGACGCAATGACCGCTATGAATGCAACGGTTGACATATTTTTTTCCTATCGGAAAACACCAGTACGCAAAGATGTTCTATTCCTCCGTAAACTACTCAAGCCATAGAGAATTCTGGCAGAATCTACGGGTCCATGCAAGGTTTCGACCGCCAATGACAAGATTATTGACCCCGCCATTTTCCCTAATTGAGTCAATTTCCCCAAATATTTTGTGTCAAAACTCACAATATTTCTTCCCAAGCGAAGTGGGGGTTGTTTATGTTCTTTTTAGGATCCTTGATAAGAAAATGGGCCCATGATCTCAATTGAGATGTCCAATTCATGCCACAAATACGGAGGCGAATATGGGATGGTATAAATTCACGATATCAAATGAACAAATTGTCCAACTTGAGACACAAAAAATTCAAGAAAAATTTGATCAAATTTGGTGGCCTTTGTCTTGCCCCAATGGCGCGGCAGTTTATGCTAAGAAACCCGAAAGTAGTGCCAATGCAACTTATTACTTAACCCCATCCTGTGGAAAGTCCGCAAAAGCGATGATAGCATACTATGCTGCAGAAGCCTGTGAACAACCAGATAAAGATTCATTAATATTTATAGTCGGCGATTCATCATCTTTCAGTTGAAAGTTGGTTTTACTTAAGTTTTAATGAACCCATCTCATTTTTCCGGCTGTTCGGCACCCAACAATTTATCGTAATAAAAGGAGGGATCAAAATGGCAATCCGGATTGTTAAGCTTGGCTCCCCCAGAGAAACGAATGAAGGGCTTCGGGTGGGTACGGTTCGCCGACCGCCGCGGGGTGTTCCGAAGTCGGAATACGCCCGCAAGGACTTCTATGATGTTTGGCTCCCCAATCTTTCGCCCAGTCCGGAGTTGATGAAGGAAGGCAAATCGGCGCAGGACGACAGGTCATGGGCTTTGTTCAGAAAAAAGTTTCGTGCGGAAATGAGCAGGCCGGAGGCGAGCAGGGTCTTAGAACTCCTGGCTGCGCTCTCCCACCAGACACAACTGTCTGTGGGGTGCTATTGCGAAGATGAAGAAAGATGCCACAGGTCCGTTCTCAGAGAGTTGTTTTCGGAGCGCGGGGCGAATCTGATCTAAACAAAAATGCAGCTCGCTCTGCGCTGTGTGACGTTTTTATTTTACCGTGCGCCGTGAACCGTGTGCATGGTACCCTTATTTTATTAAATATATAAATAGAACGGACGTGCCTATTTCTTCCCATCATATTGACGGTTTCTTTGTTCATTCAAAAAAGGGAACTTGAAATGATTTTTCGATTCGAAAAAATAATCATGGTTCTTTTAATTGTCGTTCTTGGCCTGCTTCCCTCCTTCGTATTTCTCATATTTTATAATGCACCGACGATAACTTCCAATGCCCAGGTCGCATTTCGCGGTTCGTCCTACTCTGAACAATCGGCTGCTGTCGCAACGGCATTTCTGATAAAGCCGTTATATACCATTTTGGCCTTTATTATATTTATGGTCCTCTGGAAAAGAGTTGAGCCCGAACTTAAGGCGCTAAAGTGGTCCATGATTTTCTTCTTCGTTGGCGAAAATTTTTGTGCCGCCAATTTTCTCTTTACCGAGAACCATGATGTCTATTTGCTGGAATATTTTCATAGTCTAGGAATGGTGCTCAGCTTTGGTTTCGCCAGCTTTGCTTTAATAGAAGGAATCGATCGGTATGCCATTCACCTTGCGGAACCTGGTAAAAAATGTTCGTTTTCGACCTTTTGCCGTCGCTGTATCAAATATGAGCCGGTTGCTTGCGGTGTGCAATCATTTCTCATCTTTGTGGGAATCGCCGGCGCATTGGTTGCGCTGATGCCTCTCAGTGCAGAGCTGCATGTCGTATCCTATAATACTAAAATTTGGGGGACCTTCTATAATTATAACCATCCCATCATTTATCAGTTATTTGAGTTTCGCTATTTTCCATTGTTGGCTTCTGGTCTATTTTCGGCAGCCGCACTGATACTCTGGTTTGGGCGGCACAATCGCTTGCATCTTTCGAAAATGATATTTGCCGCAGCAATCGGTCCCTTTGGTTTTTCTCTATTTCGTTTGGTCGTTTTTCATGGGTATCGCCCCAATTTAGTCTGGATGGATTTTTGGGAAGAAATGACGGAATTTATTTTTATTTTAGGGGTGATTTCGGTGTTGTGGTTTTTTCGTAAATCTTTATTTAAAAGAGAATCAGATGTCGCTGATGTCGTATGATGACAGATTTCCCTTTTCGGTAATTTTAGCGATGAGGCGATTTATGCAGAGCTGTATTTGTCCGTTGAAATTTATGTGTACGCTTTAACAGATAATGGTAGACCACCCGTAGGACGAGATTTACCGGTAAATAATTGCAGAGTCCGTTCAGCGCCACCACAATGACGGGATACCAAACTTTGGGAAGTTGCTCGAGAGGGGCTAAATGCAACTGATCTAGCCCGGGCCACAGCCGGTGGGCGGAGTTGACATTTGCATCAGGAGGAAGCCAGACGGCGCTGATGATTGTGAGGACTGCAAATAAGACAGTGGACCAAATCCAGGCATTCTTTTCAACACCGCCTCTCCAATAAGCCAAAAATAGCAAGACCGGCACCGAAAAAAAATGATTGGCGGATTGCAGCCAGTCCCCTAAGGCTGCATCTTTCAGATAGGTTGTCGTACCAAACGGGAAATCTCCTGTAACGATCCATAACGAGGTGTCGATAAGCCAGAACAGGTGGTGTTCCAAAAGGGATACCAGTGCGATGGAAATCAAAAAGCGACTTCTAAAAAGCGCGCCCAATCCGCCGACGAGTGTCCCAATATGGGAAATCCAAAAAACATCCGCCAGCGTTCCGCTTAAATAACATCGGCCAAATATGTAAATAAAATGGCCGATCATCATCCAGGCGAAAAGCCTATAAACCCACCCAGGGATTTCGGTTTTGCCTGCATTTATCGGTGTTTCATTCTCCATTATATAAACTGGTTTTATGCGTTTCAATTGGTTGCGGACAAATCAGGCATGAAAATGAGAGAGGGTTTTAGACCCCATACAGCCAGCAAGTCAACTCAGCCATTAACCGGTTTTCCTTCCACCCTTATGTACTTGCGCCCAACGGCTGCGACCATGGAGCCGATTATTCCGCCGACCAAAGCAGAGGCGATATAGCATAGAATGATGAATGTCTTGGCCATTTCAAGATGGTTTGAACCGATCAAAGAGGTGAGGGCCGGCAAGAGAGCAGTACCGATTCCAACTGCGGCGCCATTAAGTGTGCCGTCCAATATACTTGCCGAACCCGATCCACTGTGGTGTTTTACAAGCCACATGTCGACGCTGTATCGATTCAGATAGGCGCCAATGGGACATCCAACTACCAGGCACAAGGCCAGACGGACGAGATATACTTCGCGGAAAGGAACAAAGAGCAGCATACTCACAAACCAGCAGAAAGCGGGAATGGCGCAGTGGAATACGCCGACCCACCCGGCCCGCTTAATGTATAAATCACATAGCGTTTTCATATCCACTTATTTGTAGAAGGTTAACCCGGGAAAAATTATATTTCCGATAACCGTTTTGATGAAAAAATCCCATTCAGTCCTACCACCGGCATGGGAATCTTTGTTCCGTTTTTCCTCGTATTCTGTATTCTGTTAAAATGCCACTGTCTCATTTATTTCCAAAATTTTTATTTCAGTATCTGGATTTGTCTGTTTTACCAGTTCTGCAAACGGTTGTGGGTCAACCATGGTTGAAATCGGCGGAAAGAAATTGTCCTGGTGATGGGGGATAACCACTTTGGGATGAAGCCCAGTAACGTATCTGTGAGCGATCTGAATAATGCGCGAATGCCCTTGTAACGGCACTAAAAGAATATCAGTGGGCTGGCCCCCGAGCCGTTTTAGTTCATCAGATGCTGAACCTGCACTTCCAAAGTGGTGGATCGCTTTTCCCGCAACGTTAAATCGCCAGCTCAGCACTTGTCCCTCCGGATAGTCGCGTGTCAACGGCAGATACTTTGGCAGTCGAAAATTGATACGTGCCAGGGTTTTGAGTATTAACCAACGGTCGAATTTTACATGCCGGCTGAAAAATGCTTGAGCCTGTAGTCCGTTGAAGTCAAAGTTCTCTCCATCAAAATTGACTTCATTGACCTGTCCGCTTTCCATTCCATTTCGGATTAACGTCTCACCAATGCCTTTGCCGCAATATACCCGTGCCCCGATATTTGAAGAGAGTCGGAACATCATAAATATGATCAAAATGACCATGGGATATAAAGATCATTTCTCCATCTTGAATATCAGATGGTTTTAAGGGCTGCCTTGGAAGTGCTTTCTCATTGCGGGAGAAATATGGATCAATCAGAATAGTATGCTTGTCGGTTTTAATTCTAAAACCAGCCGTGCCAAACCATGTAAGTTCCACCTTGGCTACCTCTGGGGTTAGGTTAGCGCATCTAAAATCTGTATCTAATTTTTAGCATCTTAGCCTCTGCAAAGTCAATAATTCTGGGTCAAACGTAAAAATAGAGCCGAGGTCTCCCTTTTTTCATTCCGAATTAAAAATTTTCCTCTTTGCCGGATTCAGATAACGCTTTGTACCTTGGACCAGAGTATTTATTGCTAAGTGTTTACATCCAAAAAGATCCAACGTATAATAAATATTACAAATTCAGCTATTCCCGATAACAGAAGGGTTTTAATGAGTGCAGGTGCGCGATATGGAGAACCTATCAGTGAAGAAAAGATTCATATTCTAACTTAACGAGTGATACCAAAACTGGGGCAGGTTACCAGGGATACGTCAGGGGCTTGAAAGCCAATACTGCAATGTCTGAGCAAACATCAAAAGTTTATTCAATGCATGGGCGATCAGAGAACGATACGATAATCGCGAAGAAAATGGCCCAAAGATTGAAGGTTCCCTTTGTCGATCCACTTCGGGCAGCCATCGAACCGTCTGCGCTTAGCTTACTTGCACCGGAAATGGCTGTACGGCGCCAGGCCTTGCCCATCCGCGTGGTTGATAATTATCTGTTGGTAGCAATGATGACACCGCAAGAGCCGGTCGCAATTAAAAGCCTGGAATTGCTTACCGGGTTCAAGGTTCGTCCTGCAGTTGCCCCCCAAAATTCGCTCTTTATCGCATTGAAAAGGTATTATGGAAACAGATACGGTGGAGAGCCTGGTGCCAAAAACCGCCGGCCGAAGACAACCCAAAAGACGATTGCCAGGACCACCCAAAAGACAATCGCCCGGGCCACCAAAGGAGACAGAAGCGGGCCGTGCACGATCTCTGTGATCTCAAACAAGGGGGGTGTCGGTAAAACCCACATTTCCATCAACATGGCCTACTGCCTGGCCAAAAAAGGCGCCAAGGTTCTGCTCATCGATGCGGATCTGGGCAATGCGGATGTCTCAAACAAGCTGGGAATATTTCCAAAATGCCACCTGATGGATTTCATGGAAAATAGAAAAAAGATGGATGAGC
>WOR8_10002976_pt1 | contig 24785 bp, 23 predicted proteins | sample DeeMarSeWOR38_10_FD_19890 | JGI IMG/M metagenome (IMG submission 19890) | reverse complement strand
GGCCGCAAGAAAGCAAGGCCAGACTAAAGAGAATCTTTGAAACGATGGGGGAAGGGATAGAACTCAAACCGGATGAAATTGTTCCCATGATGGGCGCCTGGATTATGCTCGAAGTCCTTTCAGAAGTCGTGACCACAATTGCCGACACGATTGAAGAAATGGGGAAACCAATTGATCACAGAATTTTGTCCAAACATATGCGGGTTAAGGCACAGCAGGTGCTTAGAAGTGTTGAGAGCAGTGGTATTTCAGGGACACAACGAATAGAGGCGCCTTTGCAGCTGTTTTTAGATAATGTTACTTTGGCATGGTATCAAGGGATTAAAAATTATTTGCGGGAGGTAAACTTTCCACGCGAGTTGAGTATGCGCATTTTAAATCTTCTGATGGATTTTCAGCTGCATATCCTTGAGGTGGAAGATCGACTGGTTGTTGACAAAAATACAGTTATGGCGGCAACAAAGGGGGGTGTCCTCGAAAAAGGCATATATTGTTATCACCAAACCATTGAGGCCACCCTTAAAAATGCGCTTAAACAAATGCCTGAAAAATCAACCGAGAAATTGAAAGAAGTGCTTTGCGGTAAGGTGACAGAAGCCGCTCATGCCGTCCGGAAACATGGAATGACCTTGAGCGGATAAAAATCGATACGGGAATAAAGAGAGGAACTGAAATGATCTGCAACATGGAAAAGTCGCAAAAGCTTTATGAAAGAGCCAAAACTGTGCTCGTTGAAGGTGTGAATTCACCCTCACGAGGTGGAGAGTTTTACAAGCCCTGCCCGGTATTCATAGACCATGGACAGGGTGGGAAAATTTATGATGTAGACCAAAATGAATATATTGACTTGATGCTGGGCTTCAGCGCGCTGGTCCTTGGCCATGCGCATCCGGAAATAATTACTGCTTTACAGCGGGCCGGAAATAAAGGCACCCATTATGCGGCCGCAGCCGAAATCGAAGTTAAAGTGGCAGAAAAAATGTGTCAGTTGATCCCCAGTGCTGAAAAGGTGCGGTTTGCAAATTCAGGCACCGAAGCAACGATGGCAGCCATCAGGCTGGCCCGCGGTTACACCGGCAGAAAGAAATTCATAAAATTCGAGGGGCAGTATCATGGATGGTATGATGCCTTTTTATTGAACTGTCACGCCAGACCCCTGTACACGCTTGGCACACGCAGAGATCCCGTATCTATTCCGGATTCATCCGGACTTACAGCAGCGTCTTTGGCGGACACCATTATGGCTCCCTGGAACGATATTGAAGTTGTAGAAGAAAAAATAAAGCAGTATAAGGGACAAATTGCTGCAATCATTACCGAACCGATCATGAGCAACATCGGCTTTATTCCTCCCAAACCCGGATATCTGAAAGACTTAAGACAGATCACCAGTGACAACGATATTCTTTTGATTATGGATGAAGTTGTGACCGGCTTCAGGTACGCGCCCGGGGGCTGTCAGGAATATTTTGAAATAGTTCCTGATATCTCCACTTTTGGAAAAGCAATGGGTGCCGGCATCCCCATAGGGGCAGTGGTCGGAAAAAATGAAATAATGGAGGCGTTTTCATGGGGAAAGGTATTGCATTATGGAACCTTTAATGCCACTCGGCTTGCCATGGAAATCGTTGATACCAATATCGATGTGCTCACCCGCGATGGCAATGCCGGCATTAAACACCTGCACACCATTGGCGATAAGATCATCGCCGGGCTTAAAGAGATATTCGAGCATCGGAAGGTGCCTGCGATCGTTCAGGGTTTTGGGCCGATGTTTCAATTATATTTCACACAAAAGGATTCGATAAGGGATTACCGGGATTACTGCAGCGAAGTCGATACCGATAAATACAGTCGATTTGCTCACGAACTTCTCAAACGCGGTGTCTACAGCACCGTATCGAACGGACTCCATTCAATTGCATGTATTGCGCATACCGAGGAAGATGTTGCCAAAGTTTTGAATGCAGCCGATGATGCAATTTCCAGCATGTGATCTCATTTTACAACTGGTATAAATAGCCCCGGTAAACTGAATATGGAAGGATTATACGACAATAAGTCAGCGCGCATACCTGATAAGATAGAGCCCGCTGGACATAATAATAAGGGCACCCAAGATGGTCCAGGCATCCGGCAGGTCTCCGAACACAACAAAACCCAGGATCGTTGCCCAAATGAGCGTGATGTAATCAAATGGTGCCAGCAAGGAGGCCGGTGCGAGCTGATATGCTTTAATCATTATGTAATGAGCCAGCGCTCCAAGAAATCCCAGCCAGACTAAAACCAACCATTGTCCAAACGAGGGCGTGACCCAGAAAAACAAAACGCCAATCGTACAAATGATAGCCCCGCCGGCACTGGAATATAAAAGAGTGGTTAGCGCACCTTCTGTCCGTCCGAGGATTCGAGTCGAGATTTGAACCCCTGAATATAAAAGCGCTGTGATGAAGGGCAATATTGACACCCATGCAAAGATGTTGAACCCGGGCCGCATGACGACCAGCACACCGACAAACCCTAAAATAACAGCAGTCCAACGGTGTCGGCCGACACTTTCACCCAAAAGCGGGGCTGCAAGCACTGTTACCAATAAGGGGGCTATAAAAAGAATTACGACACACTCCGCCAGCGGCAGAAACATCAACGCCAGCCAGAATGTAAGGGTTGAAGACACCAGCAGGATCGAACGAAGAATTTGCAGTTTTATTTTGCTGGTGTGAATGATATCTGCGGGTGCACCCCTAAAGAAGAAAAGCGCAACAAAGAGGAAGTTAAAAACATAACGTCCCCATAATAACACCCATAGCGGAAGTTCACCGCCAAAATACTTGGCCGAGGCATCAAGCGACGAAAAGCAGATCGTCATAAAGATCACTAAAACGATCCCATGCAGCGGGTTTTGGGCGGCTGGTGAAATTGTTGCTTTATTTAACACCGGGGGCAATTGGTTCCTTTTAATGTGTTTTCGTGTGAATTTAAAGGACTGGTATCTATCAGAGCTTTCAGGTGGATGTCAATGGAAGGTTCAGGGTGCACGGTACAGGGTTGTCCGCAGACTTGTCCGCCAATCTTTATGGAGGGTTACGCGGATTTTCGCAGATTAAAAAAAAATAAAAATTTTCAGGGTTCAGAACTTCAGGACTGAGTTTCAAAGGAGCGGTCCTGCGGACCTTGATGAGCGCTACGCCTGTTTATCTCTCACAAAGTAAACAGAGAGCCCAGAGGATTATTATGCCAGAAAGATATTTGTAATATTTTCATATTTGCGATAATGACAAACTGATAAGCCTTTGAAATCCACGAAGGGATAAAAGCATGAATGACTTTTCAAAAGGTGCTGCCCATGTTGATGGTCAGGTGGTGCCCATCGCTGAGGCTAAAATCTCGCTGTTTGACTGGGGCTTCCTTCATTCGGATGCCACCTATGATGTCGCGGGTGTGTTAGAGGGAAAGTTCTTTCGGCTCGATGACCATATCGAACGTTTCTTTGCGAGCATGGAAAAACTGCACATGTCAATTCCACACAGCCGCAGCGACCTGCGCGCTATCCTGATTGACTGCGTGCGGGCCAGCGGGCTGCGAGACGCCTATGTCGAAATGATTTGTACCCGTGGCCTACCCCAGCCGGGCTCGCGAGATCCGCGCACCTGTACAAATCAATTTTTCGCCTTTGCGATACCGTTTATCTGGATCGCAACCTTTGAAAAACAAAAAGAGGGACTGCACCTCATTATCAGCAGCTGGCAGCGTATACCACCTGAATCGGTAGACCCTACCGTGAAAAACTATCACTGGCTCGATATGGTTATGGGCCTTTTTGAAGCTTATAACCGCGGGGGCGAAACGGTCGTTGTCGTGGATGCAAACGGTAACCTGGTCGAGGGCCCCGGTTTCAATATTTTTGCGGTAAACGGCAGCACGCTGACGACACCCGGACAGGGCGTGCTCGAGGGTATGACGCGCAGAACGACGATCGAGTTGGCGCCGGAGTGCGGTTATGAAGTCTTGCTGCGCAACCTGCCTGCTGATGAAGCGCTTGCTGCGGATGAAGTGCAGGCGCACCCGGCCCGGTTACCCAGAAATTGCAAAAACACTATTGGGACGTGCACCGAGACCCGCGCTATACTTTGAAAATCGATTATAAATGAAAGGAGATTCGTCCAATGGGTCTTACAGAAATCTACCAGGAAGGTGAAAAGATCCTCAGGGGAAAAGAGTTCGGATGGGTGCTGGACGCGGTTGAAACCGGGTTTATTATCGAACATGACCGTCGTATTCTCGATCGATATACGTTTCGGCCCCATTACATCGACGGCGCAGAGCCCATAACCACCTGCCGAATCCTCGATGTTGAGTTGACAACCCCGGTGATCATGTCGGCCATGACCATGCCGATTCCGGCGATAACGGATAACGGTTTGATGGATGTTGCCCAGGCCCTTAAAGATGCCGGCAGCCTTATGTGGGTGGGTACCCCCATCCCCAAGAATTTAAAAGAGCTGGCTGCGACCGGCGTTCCGCTGGTAGCCAATGCCAAACCTTTCAGGGATCGAGACAAGGTGTTCCGAGATTTGGAAGAGATCCAAGAAGCCGGTGTCACCTGGGTGGGGATCGAGACCGACGCCGGGCAAGGAACCAAGATCCACGACAAGCAGGTGGCCTCCAACTGTGCACCGCTTTCACTGCAAGAACTCAAAGACATCCGCAAAAAAGTTTCCTGTCCGCTGATCTGCAAAGGAATTTTGAGTCGCCGGGATGCAGAAAAATGTGTTGAAGCCGGTGCCGACGGCATGGTTATTTCCAACCACGGCGCCCACACCCTGGATTACCTACCCCATGCCCTGCAGGTAATGGAGGAAATTGTTGAAGCTGTCGGGGACAAGACCGTTCTGATTGTCGATGGCGGTTTCCGCCGTGGCAGCGATGTCCTCAAGGGCCTGGCTTTTGGCGCTTCAGTGGTCGGCCTGGGACGTCCGATCCTTTATGGCCTTGCCGCCCAAGGCCGGGAAGGTGTTCAACATCTCATCGATGAAATCACAAAGGAAATGGTACGTATCATGAGTATGATCGGTGCCGAAAGTCCCGCAAAGCTGACACGCGCGATGCTGATTGAAGACCCCTGATCCATCTCAGTAAGAAAAGGTTTTATCTTCGAAGACAAGGAAGAAAGGTTCCAAAGGCCTTAAAGATAGAAGTGCCTAAAATGACTAAAATGAGCTAAAATGCCTAACGTTATGGTATCGCTTCGCTCCATCTTTTAGGATAAATAGGATTGAATTTTTCAATTTTAGGCATTTTAGATCATTTATAATTTTAGCTCACTTGTTGGTGTAAGCACTTTTTATAGGTTTAGAACTTTACGATCGGACAGTAGATGTATTTTTGAGATGGGTATTAGATATTTTTCAAGAGACTTTAGGCTCTAACTTGCATTTTTTATCCACCTTAGTTTTATCGCCGCATTTTGGGCAGCGGATATCACTCCATTCAGCTTTAATCGTAATTTTTTCAAACCCTCCGTGCTTTTCGCATATAAATTGATAGACAGGCATTGTATACTCCTTAGCGAAAATATTTAAGCATAAACATCGCCTATCCTTATATTCGGCCAACAGTGTGGATTGCTTTAGGTTTTTCGGGCGTTTAGATAAGGTCGGAAGGAGGATGGATCAGACGGGCTCCGGTCACAAAGCTTCATTGCAGTACAATTTCATCGATCCAAACTGTGTTTGAACCCGGAGTACCCCCCTCTCCCGGAAAGCTGGAGATCAAGAAAAAGATTTGGAGAACTTTTGCAAGGTCGGGTTTGGGCGGGAAATCTGAAACATTTTTTTTTGTCCAATTCGACGGGACAAAATCATCAAAGGGGATTTCTATCTTTTTCCACTCTTTTCCCGGGATGACTTCGCTGCGGTTATAATACTGTGCAATGTTTCCGTGTTTGGATTTAGCCGTCTGACTATAGCAAATGAAAGCCGTAAAAATTTTGTTGGGCTTTGAAAAGAATGAAGATTCTTTTTCTCCTTTTAAATAAAACGTTATGCTGTTGAACCTTGAAAGATCAAAGGCCATCTTCCCGTGCTTTTCATCCCAATAGGGTGTTTTCATCCCAATGCGAATGCTGAGAGCTGAATTCTCTTTTACCTTATAATCTATTTTCATGGAACAGGAAGTCCCGTTGGCGGCCTGGGATGTGTCGGCCGAAACGTTGATCCTGCCGCGGCCCTTTTTATGCTGGCTCCATTTGTCATAGAAGTTCTGCGACCAAAGGTCCCGGTCTTCAAAATCATCCAGGACAAAAGGTCCCTGACCCCGTTTTAAAACATGGTGAGGCGTCCTTGCCGCCTTCGGGATAGAGGCCAGGCGGTCATCCTGGACCTCGGCAGTTCCCGCTTCCCCGGTCCGGGGGGTTGCCTGCGGCATTAATGCTTCGGGCGCGGCTTTTGCGGCTACCGCTTTTTTAGCCGCCTCCGGAGGCACGAAAATAAAGTCCCCGCGGTCCAGTTTGGGGTTGTTTATCTTACCGTACTGAGGATGCTGCCCGCCCCGTGAGTAGTTCACAACCTTCTCCTGAAGGTGCATTCCCAACTCGGAGCCCGTGACATAGCCATCCGCATTCAAGTCCGCGTCTCCGCTGATCCCCTGCAAAAATACCACCTTGAATACAGACTGGTCCGGAACCTGTTCTCCCGCGCCGCCGGCCGTAATAAATTGCCTTACCGGCCGGGCGGATTTTTCAGAAATATCGACCGGGGCGGCACGCACAACATTGAACAGGGAGCCCGAAAAACAGGAGTCAAACACCATAATGAAATGCTTGGACTTTACTTTTAGGGCCAGAACTTCCATATCTTTCATGGAAATCGCTTTACTGTCGAAGCCGATGGGATCCGTGTTCTTTAATGGACAGTCGCTGGGCACGATGTAACCCAGCTCGGTACCGTCGGCAAGCTCAAGCGTCTCCCCATGGCCGGCAAAATAAAACAGCAGGGCTCGATTTTTTTCCCTGCCCGCCTGGTAAACGACATCGCTTAGAACCTTTCTCAATTCTTTGGCAGAAGGATCCAGCGCGAGTTTGACCTCAAAGCCCATCTCTTTCAAGCGCGCGGCAACTTCCCTGGCGTCTTTGGCGGCGCTGGGCAGATCAGGCCATTTTTCATAATCGCTGATTCCCACAACCAGCGCATAGTAATCCTTATAAAGGTATAGGCTCTGTCCCTTTTTGGCAGTTACGCTGATGCCGCGTGTGGTTGAAAACGAAGAAAGGGGGAAAACTAAAATAAGGAGCAGAAATAATTGGAATAAAAAAAATATTCGCTTCTTCATGGCACACTCCTGCAATGAAATATCCTGGCTAAGATTAGGAGTGAGAAACCGATAGTGACAAGCTTGCTTAACCGGCTAAATTACAATTTAAAAAAAAACGGCAGCTTAGTCAAGAATGAATACCTGCTTCCCCGTTTCCTGTTTAGCGCTTATCTGTTTGCCGTTTGCCGCTTGGTTGTTGGGCGAAATCCTTCAAGCAATAAGACGCGCTCTCTATTTGCTTGACGATAAAAGACCTTTTTTGTTAAAAATTGGAGCATCAATATGTTTAGCCAGATTATTAAAATGCTTCAGGAGTGTGATACAGACCACGGGGTTCTGCCGCCAACTGAGATATATAATGAAGGTTGGATGCTTAGACTCATCCTTGATTGGTTTTCCAGACAACCCCCATCCGATCATCAATTGTCATTTGAAAAAAGCGCGCGCTGGTATTCGGAGTTGTTATTACCATCTCAGTTCCTGCCAAGATATCAAAGGGATCCTCAGGCGGAGACGTATACCCATGCTGATGGTGTCATCGGGCATTTTTCAATTGGCCGCTCTGGAAAGGGCGCTATTGAATTAGATCCCGATGCGAAGCAATTTGTGGTCGTTGAAGCAAAGATTTTCAGCAGGCTGTCAAAAGGAACAAAAAATTTTGAAAACTATGATCAAGCCGCGCGAACTGCCGCATGTATCACAGAAACACTATTTCTCAGACAACGACAGACTAGTGATATTTCAAGGCTTGGTTTTTATGTTGTCGCACCTGAAATTCAATTAAAATTCGAGCCGACCTTTCAAACCTTTTTAGAAAAAGATAGTATAAGAATAAAAGTGCAGAAACGAATCAAAGCCTATTCAGATCCAACAGATGCAGAAACGAAGAACAGATGGTTTAAAACATGGTTTCTGCCAACCCTCGAATGCATTGATATACAGCGCCTCACCTGGGAAGACATCATAATGCACATTCGTTCTAATGATCGCCACAATGGAGATGCATTATCAGAATTTTACGAAAAATGTTTGGCCTTGAATCAACCCAAGTCTAAATTAAGCCCGACAGAAAAATTATCACCCCAGGTAACAACAGGCAAAATATCCGAGTATAGAGTACTGACGAAATTACGATCTTTGGGCTTGGTCGCTAATAAACCGGTACCTGATCGTGGAATCGATATCGAGGTCAAATCTTTGGAGCATCCCGGTAAAATAATAAAAATCCAGGTCAAAAGCAGAAACCCAAAATACGATCCAAATTGGAGATGGTTTCAGATCAGAGTGCAGCCAAAGGAATTGGCTGCGGCTCAAAAAGCTGGAATCGATGCACATCAAACATGGATTGACAAAGTAAACAAAGTCGACTTTTTCGTATTAGACGCTGTTAAACATGATGAGATGTGGGTGCTACCAAAAGAGAAAATATTTGAGTTGATCAAATTAAACGAGCAGCGGTACGGCAGCCGGCCGGATAATGTTTTCAATTATGAAGCGCCTTTAAAGCAGAAGCAAAAAGAAATGAATTTAGACATCGAGGCTGAGGGAGAAAGATTATCGGACAAATTTGCTGGATACCTTGATAATTTCCAATTGATTATGGATGCGCTAGCTAAAAATGAGGTCGATTAGAACCGACCTATGATCCATCAAGAGCGGCCTGTGCGTCGACCTTCTCGGCATATTCCACCAAAAAATAATCGCTGCGTGACGGCTGCGGCAATCGATCCAGGATGTCTTTGTCTGCCTTGCGGACAATCGCTGCGGTCAGTTCGAGTTTGACGCCCTCCAAATACACTGCGACACGGTCTATACCCTTCCCTGTACTATTTTTAGACCCGGCGACTGCCTCATTTAGTGCTTGCAGCACATCAGAATCTGCCGCAATGATATTCATTGATTGCACCGCCTTTTGTGCCCTTGGGGCACCGGGTGATTTACACATGTAAAAATCCGGATGCTCCCGGTAAATCGGTCGTAAGTCCGCCATACTGATAGCATGCAGCGAAAATTCGTTAATTTCTTCTTTATGGGTCGCACGCTCAGCGCCGAAAAGCACATAGGTTTCTGAGAATGGCTCAAGCAACTCGAAATACGCGTCTAATTCGCCGGCTTCCACATACAATTCATTATCTTCCGTAAATGCAACGGCTTCTTTGGCGGAACGCTGCCAGTAACCTTTCATAACAGCCACTGCTGCCAATATCAAAACGATACATATAAATGATTTTCTTATGATAGCACCTATTGAAAAATGTTGCTTCTTTAAGATTTTAATCGGTAGATTGGGTTTTAAACTTTAGGGGTATCGAGCTTAGGAAAGGATTTCACGCAAAGACGCAAAGTCTAAATAGCTATTAACCACAAAGGCACAAAGAACACAAAGTAGGTCAAACAAATTAAAAAATTATTTTTCTCCGTGAACTTTGTGCCTTCGTGGTGAATTATATTAATCGAAAAGGGATACTAACCACAAAAACACCAAGAGCACAAAGTATGTTAAACAAAATATCGAATGTAGAAACGCGATTCATAGAAGGTGAAAGTTAGCGCTGGTTGGTGCTCTCAGGCAGGAATCCATTTTTAAGACAAAATAATGAATAACCGGGAAAATTCAATTTTCTCAGATATTCGCTCGTCTCCGTAATATCATACTCGAGCTTCTCCAATTCAATCCGGCCCGTAATCGTATCAAAAGTAGCGAAACTTGCGCGGGGGTCCCCATCCCTAGATTGGCCGACGCTTCCCGGATTAACCAAAATTTTATCTCTGAAATTTTTGACATAAGGCATATGGGTGTGGCCGGTAACAATCACATCGGCCTGGATATCCTGATAGTATTCAGCTAATTCTGTCCGGGGGATGTTTTTATCCAGGTAATGGTGAAGAGACAAATGAGGGACGGTATGGTTCATATAAAATGAAATACCATCTAAAACAAATCGACATTCCCGCGGAAGTTCCCGTAAATATTTTTTGGCATCATCACTGATAAGCGCTACGGTTAAGTCCGTATTGCGGTCAAGATCCTTGGCGAGGTGAGCATATTTCTGGCTGATGTAATCAGAGGCTTTCTGATCATAGGCGACATTGTAGTCATTATTTCCCGAACAGATGTGGGCACAATTATCCTTCAATGCACGGATGCATTGCTGCGGAAAGGGGTAATCCACCACGATATCACCGCAGCAGACCAGGGTATCATATTTTACTTCTTTCATCACGCTGTCAAGCGCATGATAATTGCCATGTACATCCGATATGACCAGCACTATCACTTTACAAGCTCCGTGTTTAGCGGAATAGTAAAAACCCCGTCCTTCGCAAGAAGAACCGGGGTTTTTGGCTTCTCAGCCAGGCTTTGATAAAAGCTTAAGATTTTTTAAGCTGCAACTTTGCCGAATTTGCTTTTGTAAGCGGATTCTATAAGGGCAGTGGGAATGCGACCATTGTTAAAACATGTTTCGCATAGGGTATAGTAAAGAACAGGCGCTTTATCTTCCCGGTTTTTGGAAGGCGTCGGTTTCTCCGGCGTATAACTGCCCAGGACATAAAGGTATGGATGCCCGCACACGATGCAGGGCTCATCTCTGAGATCATTAAAAAGCTTTTCTTCGGCTTCAACCTGCATTTCATCTGTCATAACGATTCCCTCAGTTTTTTAAAGGTAATTCCGGTTGCCGAAAATTCAGGAATGACGGACAGGATTTACGATGCTGACATTGCTTGCAGATGGCGATGTGCTTTTTGTTATTCGCCTTGGTTTTTGGACAGGAAACATAGCTCATGGCATTTATTTACCCGCGATTCGTAATTTGATTAAAGAGAATAAATCTATTCCAGTTACTCGTATTAATTATGTATACTCAATATATAGGTATTTGTCAACGGATTATTACTATATGTTGGGGTTCAAGGTTCACCGGTTCTGGGTTATTTGATGGCGGTTTTACCCTTTTGAATCCGACCTCAGAAAATCGCCGGCAGCAGGATTCAACAGGTCGAAAATTTTGGAATTTTAAAATCAGATAAATTCTTAAAAATGCAGCAGCGGCAATCGCATCAATCTTAAAATCGCTTCACCTTAAATGCAAAAATTTGTAATTTTTCCCATGCGGTTGGTATAATACCATAAAAAGCTTAACATTCTGACATTAAACGTTGCCACCAGCAGATAGGATAAAACGAATGAAAAAAAATAGTATGTATTATAGGCAATTTAATTTCAAAAATTTTGGAATGATCTTACATTACCACCTTGCTATTGTCTCACTAATTGTAGTTTTCTTAATTGCATGCGCCCAAACGAAAATGTCGGTCGAAGAAGCTAAAGAAGTTACGATATCAATTGGCGGAAAATTATATGTTCCGCCGCCTCGCCGCATAGACGACATTTTAACTATACTCGATCAACCAGGGAAATTTGATCCAGAACTGGCTAAGAAGGCGAAACTTCAAGTTGATGCGCAACCGCCGCAAACTAATGATACCGCAAGACTTGCTCATTTCTATTATGATCGTGGGTTCGCCGCATTTAACTACGGTCGCTATAATCAATACCTGAAAGACATTCATACGGCAGCCGACTATGCACAAAAGGCCAAAATGGACACATTCCAAAAAGCGAAATTCATATGGCGGCTTGGTGAAGCGGAATCATGGTTCGGCAATTATAAGCAGGCTATTGGATATTTAAAACAAAGTCTGGAAATCTTTGAAATGGCGCGAACTTATTTCGTCCTGGCAAAACTATACTTCATGAGTGGTGATTTTGATTCCGGTAATGAAGCCGCCGAGACGGGTATCAAACTGGTCAACAAATGGATTGCATCCGGCAAAACAGATCCATATGTCGTGTATTGGCGCTATGCCATAGATGCACTGTTGGCTAATGAGTACGGAAGATATGCCGAAGCCGAATCCAATTATCGGGCCATGCTGAAAATCGATTATGATCATCGGAACCGTTACGTAGGATTGTATCTTAATCGAAGGTTCTGGATAGCCGAAAATCTGCTAAAACAGGGGCGCGTAGTTGAAGCAGAACTCGAAGCCCGTGAAGCCCTGACAGAAGCACTCGGTCTTAGCGGCATGGCGTCGGACACAACTCTGAAGTTATGCATGGTGCTCGCAAAAATTAAAGCCTCACAGGGACAATTATTACAGGCTGAACAACTTGTCGAAGCAGCGATACAATATAGAAAAGGATCAGGCCTTTCCGATAAATCAGTTTCAATGGCTCTGGCATATAGCATGAAGGGCAACATTTTAGTTAAAAAATATGATTTTTCCGGCGCAGTAAAACAATATGAAATCGCCAGGGAATTTCTGCCGGAATACAATTATCTATATGAAAAAATTTATAAGCGCGATCCCAATTTTATCATTTCCCTGATAAAAACCAGCCGGTACGAAGAGGCCATGTCTTTAATTTCATCTGCTTACAAGATCGTAAAAGATTCTTTCGGAGAAGATCACGAAAGGACCGCCATTTTACAGGGATTACGCGGCATGGCTTACAACGATATGAACAACCGGTCACAGGCTTTAAAAGATTTTTCTACCGCTGTACCAATATTGGTCAAAAACAGATTTTACAAATACAAAACTGTCAAAAAGATCATCATTGAGGATTACATTGATTTGCTGACTGACATCCATGGACAGAAGATAGAAAAAGAATTTAAAATTGATGCCCCGACCGAGGCATTCCTCCTGACAGACGCCATCTATAAAAGTTCAGTCCAGAAAGCGCTCGGTGCCAGTGGTGCCCGATCTGCAATTCGCGACTCTGAACTCGCAAAACTGGTGCGCAGGGAGCAAGACACATTTCAAAAGGTACAGGCATTTGAGGCGTCCATTACCAATTTGTTGTCTTTGCCGGCGGGTCAGCAGAATCAGGTGGCGATCCATAACCTGAAAGCAAATATTACCACTTTAAGAGATGCCCGAGGCGTATTGCTCAATGAAATAAAAAGCCGGTTCCCTAAATATTCAGATTTTGCAAACCCCCAGGCGGCCAGCATTTCATCCGTGCAGCAGCATTTGCATCGCACCGAAGCGTTAGTTTTAATCTGGGTCGGATATAATCGCACATATGTGTGGGCCGTACCCCATAAAGGAAAGTTTCGCTTTGCTGCAGTACCGGTTGGAAAGAGAGCGGTTCAGAAACTTGTTCATTCCCTGCGGAAGTCCCTGGATCCAGCAGCCTTAACATTGGGCGATATTCCTCCATTTGATCTTAATCTGGCCTATGCCCTTTTTGCCAAATTGCTTAGTCCCGTTGAAGATGGATGGAAAGATGCGAGTGACTTGATCGTCGTTGCCACTGGACCATTGGGCCAATTACCGCTTTCGATTTTACCAACGAATCCGGTAAAGTTAGGCAGCGAAACCGATGAATTATTCGGCAACTACCGCACAGTTCCCTGGTTGATCCGCAAAGTTTCCATAACCAGACATCCATCAGCTTCAGCTTTTGTCACGCAAAGAAAATTTCCAAAGGAAACTGCCAATAGGGTATTCTTTGCAGGTTTTGGAGATCCGCTTTTTAACAGAGAGCAACTCGCTCAGGCCGAAAAGGAAAAATTCAAGCAAAAGAGTGTTATGCCAAAGCAACAAAACAACATACATTTGAGGGGTATTCGCGTTTCGGAATCGGGAAACCTTGACAGTGAGAAAATTACGACCATTCACATTGACTCATTGCAGCGTCTTCCTGACACAGCGGATGAAATTAAAAGTATCGCAAATGCCCTTGGAGCGGATTCAAACGGCAACATTTTCTTGAGACAACAAGCATCAGAGCGGCAGGTAAAAACAATGAATTTATCTGACCGCAGTATAATTGTATTTGCAACCCACGCCCTGATTCCCGGAGATTTAGATGGTTTAAATCAACCCGCATTGGCTCTTTCAGCACCGGCAGTTACCGGTGATAATGAAGATGGTCTTTTGAAGATGGAAGAAATATTGCAATTAAAACTAAATGCAGATTGGGTTGTGCTATCGGCTTGCAATACAGGAGCGGCCCAGGGAGCCGGTGCAGAGTTTGTTTCAGGGCTTGGGCGGGCATTTTTTTATGCAGGGACCAAAGCCATTCTGGTCAGTATGTGGCCGGTAGAAACTACTTCGGCCAGAACATTAACAACCGCGTTATTCAGATATCAAAAACATGAGAAAACACTTTCGCGAGCCAGAGCCCTTCGCAAATCGATGCTAAGCCTGATCGACAGCCCCGGTTATGTGGATGGTCGCACAGGTAAGGTGGTAGCCAGCTACGCTCATCCTCTTTTTTGGGCGCCGTTTATCCTTGTGGGAGACGGTGATGGTCACTTCAGGTAAGTTAAGGAGCAGTCCCGGATTCAAAATTTCAAGCGATCAAAGGTTTAAGGGTTGAACAAAGGATTGAAGACAAAAAAACTGTTTCTTGGGATGAGAGTCCGGGTTCATAATTTGTAGGGGTGTATTGGTAATCATTACAATATGATCGTCCATAACTCATCTTGCGGTTTCTTGACGAAAATTGATCCGTTTTATATGATAGTATGATTAAACCGGCTACCATGAATTTTTAAAGAGTGAAACCAGATGCCGACCTTATTACTGCAACTCAAAAACAAAATCCTGGGAGAATATCCTCTTAAAGCGGGTGCTTCTTTAACCATCGGCCGGCGGGATACCAACGATGTGGTCATTGAAGATCCTGCTGTTTCAGGGCATCACGCCAAGATAGATGCGCTGAAAGACCGGTTTGTACTGATTGATTTGCAGAGCAAAAATGGTTCCTTCGTCAACGAGCAACTGGTGAACTCGCACTGGTTAAGACATGAGGACGTTATCACCATCGGAGAGTATTCTCTCATCTTTAATTATTATGAAAAAGAGCAGGTGAGTGAAGATAATTCAGATGATTTTGATGAAACGCTGGCAATGAATACGACACAGCACCGCAAGATGATGATCAAAAGCAACCCCACTAAAAGCATCAATGTGGTAAGATTCTGGGACAGGAGCCAGAATCGGGGCAAGGTCAAAGATGTGGAACCGCCGGCTTCCGAACCCCGGATTCAGAGTCCAAAAGAAGAACCTGTGGGCGTCCTGACCTATTTAGCCGGCGGGATCGGCCAGGTTAAACTCACCCGCAAAATTACAACCATTGGAAAAGACCCCACATCTGACATCGAAGTCACACGTCTGCTGATGGGTTCAACCGCCGCCACTATCAGCAAAACGGCTGAGGGCTTCTGCTTTAAATATATCGGAGGGTTGCCTCGACCCAGAGTCAATAACCAACCGCTTAAAAAATCGAGCATCCTCAACGATCAGGATATCATTGAAATCGGTTCAACCCGGTTGCAGTTTTCAATCGAAGGGTAGTCAAAACCGTTCAGTGGGTCCCACCTTTCATCCGCAGATTACGCAGATTATTAAAATAAGTTATGCCAAATTAGCCGCCGCAGTTGATTTCCACTCTCGAAAGTAATCGAAATTTCTCATTTATTAAAATCATTGCATTCCGCTTAAAAAAAATATAACCCATAAGCAATTAATTTTTTGAAGCGATCTTTTTTTCATCGATTTTTTACCGCTTGACAAGGAGATATCCCTATGGATTTACACCGCATAAGGTACAGAGGAGATAAGGAGGACGTTGAACTGTTGTTTAAGGAATACAACCTTGAGGGCATTATTTCGGCATCGGAAGATCGGCAGAAGTTGGAAGAGTCCGATTTTCGCAATAAATTGCTGAAAGACGGCGCCTTTTTACTGAGCAAGCCGATTTCGCCCCGTATCTTCAACATCGTTACGGAAACAAAACAAAAGCTCGGCCTCGAAGGTGAATATGAGGTTTTTTGTTTGAATTCGAACAGCATCAACGCTTTTGCCTATGTTCAACCGGCTGAAGAGAAAAATTTTTTTATTATCGGCATTACTTCTGCAGCCCTTGAAGAATTGGAAGATCTGGAGATACAGTTTATTCTCGGACACGAACTTGGACATTTTTTGTTCGAGCACAACCGCATGAACTATTTGATCAACCCAAACCCGGCCAGCCAGGGCGTTACCCTGCTGCCCAGTATGGGAGAAAGTATTTTTCTGAGATGGCGCAAGAAATGTGAGATCAGTACGGATCGGGTCGGGCTCTTGGCCTGCGGTGATTTTGAAAATGCCGCACGGGCAATGTTGAAAACAGCTTATGGTCTTACCGGGAAGAATTTAAATTTAGACGTGGATTCACTGCTGCAGCAAATCGATGATCTAAAAGAGGAGCCCGAGGCGCTCGAGATAAACTATCGCTCCCACCCGCTGATGCCGCTGCGGCTAAAAGTCATGCAGATGTTCGCCGAGTCGTCTATTTTTACCCAGGTTGTAAACGGGAAATCTGATATTGCCGAAAAGGAATTGAGCGCGCTCGAAGATCAAACGGATCAGTGGGTTAACTGGATTAAAAGATATCCGCGCCGCCCCCTGGAGCGGGCGGTCATGAAATTGGTGACCGCCGCCGGTATCAAACTCATCATGACCGAAACCGTTATTATGGACGAGGAGATCAAAGTCATTATTCAAATATTGCATAAATATTTTACCGATGAGCCCGGCGAGGTCATCCAAGAGGTCACGCAAGACATTAAAAAACTAGATAAATTAATCGATACGACGGTAAAAGAAATCTCAGACAAGGGCGATGATCGACATAAAACCTTTGTTCTTTCACGTCTGGCCGATATTGCCATAGCCGATGGGAAATTGGCGAAACCGGAAGCGGGGATTATTTTTGATATTGCCAAGACTTTTGGCATCCAGGAAAAAGCAGCCTATTCCATTGTGGTCGGGGGCATGAGTTCGGTGGGTTTGAATATCGATTGGAAAATGAATAGCCTGGTGCGTGAGATAAAAGCGCAGTTACAGAAAAAATACTAAACCTGATTTTATCTTTATTTTTGGACTGCCATGGCTGCTGCAAACTGGTTTTTCCGGATGTGAAAGACTTTTATCAGCCGGGTGGCAAATTGAATATTTTCATGATGCTCCCCCTGCAGGCGAATTCCATTGCCAACCATTCCCGATCTGTTGATCCCTGAATATATGACCTCCCCCTTGATTTCTATCAAATTGTTATCCAGGTCGACGGACATTAGTGATATGTATTCCGAAAAAAGGAGCCGGGGCGTTTCAAGAAAGATCCCATTTTGACTTATATCTAAAGCACGCCCCATGCCCAGGTCCGTGGCCTCACCATTTTCCTTTATCGCCATATAGGAAATAAGGTTGCATGTTTTAACTCTTGGATATTTTCTGCGTTCCATCTCTGCCTTTCATTTGTTTTTTCTTTTCAAAATGAATTCCGGTTATACAAACCTCAAAATAACGAATATGCGTTTAACGGTATATGATGTAGGGTGAAAAGCTAAGCATATTCTATGCCATTTAATCTGACACCGAGTGGAAATTTAGGCCAACCAAATTATCATAAAATATCAAGAGGATATGGAGGCGACATCTATTTTAGAGACCATTTTTAAAAAAATTCTGTCTTTGGAATCGCAATTGTGAAATACATGAAATAGTTTATATGGAAAAAAGTTAACAGATAGTCGAAATAGCGGGTATGAAAAATCCGGCATTGCAATGAATCTTAACCCGAAATAGGGAGCGTAAATTATGAAAAAACGTGACAGAGATATTGAAAAGGAATACACCGTTAAACAAATGGCGGCAAAATTACGCCGGCTGGCGGCCTGTTTGGAAAACGGAAAACCATTTCAGATTCAGATTGCCGGCGAGCGGCTATATATCCCGGCCGGCGCAACATTTAATATCGAACATGAGAGAGAAGGCAAAACAGAGGAAGTAGAGTTCCAGTTTAAATGGCAGCGAAGTCAGTAATGACCATTATTTTTTAAGATTGACTTTTAACACGTTGGCCCCATGGTGAAATTGAAGCCTGACAGTTTAATCCCCGAGTTTTTAAACAATGCAAAGGACTGCGTACAATGATTGATGTCGTCAGACGGTTTTTCAACAAAGCAACCCCCAAAATTAATGAAGCTCCAAGCCAGAATACAGAACACGATATCCGCGTTGCGACCTGTGCCCTATTTGTGGAGATGGCACGTATAGACGAAAAGTTTACTGAAGCGGAGATGAACACGATTGTTTCGATTTTAAAAGAAAGATACGGCTTATCCCCGGAACATGCTGACGCGCTGATCGCAGAAGCTGAAAGGGAACTCGAAAAGAGCGTGGATCTATGGCAATTTTCAAGCCTGATCAATCAGAATTATTCAAACGAAGAAAAAATTGAAATCATCGAGACCCTGTGGCGCATCGTTTATGTTGACGGGAAAATGGACCGGTATGAACACTACCTGATGAACAAGCTGCAAAATTTGTTGCGGCTATCACATGACCAGCTGATCGCAGCGAAGCTAAAAGTGCTGAACTCATAAATTGAAGTCCAGACTGGGTTCAAAAATTCTATCAGGCAGGGGGCAAAATATTGAATGATTTCATGAGCTGGCGAAAACAGGCTATGGGGGTAATATTCGTCAACCTGGCAACCATGTGCTGGGCCACCAATGCTGTTCTGGGTCGTTGGTTACGCGATGATATCGGACCCCTGACACTCACCACCCTGCGTTTCACTGTTGCCACTGCTTTTTTTGGCATCCTTCTCAGGGGCAAACCCTTGCAGGAGCGTCGGTACGGAAAGGACAAGTGGTGGATTATCGCTATGGGCCTGGCCGGGGTGGTCGGCTTCAGCCCTTTGTTGTATCTGGGACTTCGGTATTCCACTGCCGTAAATTGCGCTTTGATTCAAGGATTCTCGCCGTTGATTACGGCTCTGATCGCCGGATTCATTATCCAGGAGCCGGTCAGCAAACGCCAGCTGGCAGGCGCGATCCTGGGCATCATCGGAGTTGCGGGATTATTGTCGAACGGTTCACTCACGTTTCTGCTTCGGCTCCGATTTAACCCGGGAGATCTGATCCTGCTGTCCGCGGCTGTGCTGTGGGCGTTCTACGCCGTTTTCGGCCGCCGTGTTATGCGCAACCGATCCGCGGTGGCAGCCACCGCCCTGTCGAACTTTATAAGCCTGCCCCTGATCGCGGCGGCGGCCGCTTTTGAACTGCAACACATCGGCATCAACCTTCGGATGGAGACGATCGCCGCTATTGCTCACATCTGTGTGGTGCCAACCATCATTGGTTATTTGTCCTGGAACCGCGGGGTCACAACCCTGGGCGCAGGCGGGGCTATGGTGTTCTACAACACCCTGCCGCTTTATGGCGCAATTTTAGGAGCAACCTTGCTCGGCGAGCCTCTGGGAATGAACCATTACTTCTTTGGAGGGCTGATCATCGCCGGGGGGCTGTGGGCCACGCTGGGCACGGAACACCAGCCCAGTCGGGCGAGGTAGAAATTGGACCTGCTTGCTTTGCAAAAAGTGTCTCTATGCTTCTGAAGGCAAAATAAGACCTGCCATCTTAATGCGCATCCTCATTACCTGCCGTCGCTGCCGGTTTCAGCAGTGATATCAGCACGAATCCGAGCACACTGATAACGGTGCAGATCCAGATGGCCCCGGCATATGCGCCGGTGACGTCAAAAACATATCCTGCCATAACCGGACCTAAGGCTCCGCCAATGTTACCACTAAACATCGTGATACCGAAAAGTGCCCCATGAAATTTTATCCCGAAAAATTCGGCTATAAGGGGGGAAAAGGCTGTAAAAAATCCGCCGTGAGCAAAACCGTAAACGACGGCAAAAAGGTAAAGCATCCACAGTTCGGTTGCAATTCGCAGCCATAAAAGCCCGGCAATCAGCAGAATAAAGCAAAAAAGAATCACCCTTTTGCTGCCGATCCGGTCAATGGCAAGTCCGCTGATAAATCGACCCGCCATGCTCACGCCGGCAATTGCAGAGAGGACACTGGCGGCCCGGGTCGGAGAAACGTTAATCTCCTGGGCATAGGGTACAATGTGCACCATCACCGTCAAGAGGCAAAAGACGATCGCCATTATGGCAGCGCAAATCGTCCAGAACTGCCGGGTGCGGGCAGCCTCGCGCAGGGTAAGGCCTTCAATGCCCGAAATTGGCCTGTGCGTTGGTCCGGACGCATCCCCATCAGGTAAAAGGCCCATCTGGCCCGGATCCCGCCGCAGCAGTTGCGCGATGGCAACAAGTATGACCAGCACCGCCACACCGATGATGGCGAAAGGAATGGTCATCTGCCCGGCACCGGTGCCGACCTTTACGATGCCGGTTGCAAATCCTCTTTTTCTGACGAACCAGCGTGCAATGGTGCTCAAGGCAATAACATCGACGGTGCTCATGCCGATGCCGAAAATGACCCCAAAGAACAGGTACAGCTGCCAGATTGCTTCGAGCCTTGACAGGAGAAAATAGCCCAGGCCGAAGAAAACGCCGGAGACGATCATCAGGATGCGCGGCCCGAATCTGTCGTTTAATCTGCCAACGCCAATGCCGAGAAAGCCCATCAGTAAAAAAGCCATCGATGCAGCCCCTGAGATCAAGGCCCTTGACCAGCCGAACTCATCGATCAGCGGATTGAACAACACGCCATAAGACAAATAAGTGCCGATACCAACGGCCTGGATGCCGAAACACGAGGCCGCAATGACACGCCCATAACGATATTTAGCTTTTGGGGCCTTACGCATAAAAGAATTCCTAAACCGAAATGGTGTTCTCAAAAGCAGTCGCAGACATAAATGCCGATGTTTTGTATTACAAGATTGATCAAAATAACAGAAAAATATTCCAGCCTACCTGTCCGCTGATATCTATAGACAAACCGACAGATTGCCATCATATGGTTTTATGTTAAGGGGTTCAAGGGTTTTGCGGCGAGATGGTCGGACTGGATCATAAAATCCCATTCCTCAGAATGAGAAACAGGATTTGGGGTAAGGTTTTTCTGAAGGCTCATTGGGGGCGGAATTGCAAGGATTTCCCGGCCTTTTCCCAGCCATTCATGCCGTCTTTAAAATGAATCACATGGGTATAGCCCATCTGCACCAGTTTGCCGGCAGCAGTGTCGCCCATGGGCCCTGCTTTGCAGTATACGACGATGGGGGTGGTTTTATCATCGGGAAGGTCAGCCTGATGCCGCTCAATTTCATTGAACGGGATCAAAAGGTCGGTTCCAGGAATCTCGCCTTCATAAGGAATATGCGTATTTATGAGCGTAAAGTCTTTATGATCGATCATCTTGACAAACTGATCCGAGGAAACCTCGAGATAGCCTTTTGTTTCTTTCTCTGGCCCCTGATAATCGGAGCAGCCTGTCAATCCGATAATAAATAAAAAGAGCAACAGATGATTTCGCAAATGCATCATTATTGGCCTGCGGTCATTGATTCTCAGCACAAGAAGATACCCAAAACCTGATCGCGTGGTAATGGGTGAATGGGACAGCATCCCGAATCAATGATGAATGAGATTTGTATCAATCCAGCCGTATGCGACGGTGTCCAGCATCTCACCGGAAAATGGCATCCGCTGCTTTCGCAGATACATGCCGCCTATTTTTTCATAAAATCGCCGGTAAGGGTTGTGCTCCAGGACCCAGACCAGCATTGAATAGATACCGAAATGGTTTAGCTTGTTGGCCAGGGCTGAAACCAGTTCGGCGCCGATACCCTGCCGCTGGTGATTTTTCAGTACGTACAATGCGTAAATTTCACCACTGTAAATATCATTACCCTGCCGCTCATAGCCACCGCTGACAAATCCCAGCACCTCACCGGCATCTTCGGCAACATAACTGATGGCCTTATTGCTTTTTAGTTCATTTATAAATCCCTGTTCGAGACTGCTTAGCGACATGGCGTATAAGTAGCCAAATGGCACCAAACCGAGGTACGTGTCCTGCCAGGTGTGGATATAGACGCGGGAGATGGAATCTGCATCAGTCTCTTGGGAAGGACGAATTTGCATTGAAGCCACCATTAATCGGAACTATTCATAATAGCAAATATAATACGTCGAATCCTGTTTGGAAATAGGTCGGCAGGAAAAAGTTCCGGGTTCTGCGTTTCCCGTTCAGGGTTATTCGATTGCGGAATGTGGAATGCGGAATGCGGATTTTTCAATTAGCCACCGATCCTTCTTCGCTTTATCCAGCTTCCGACTTCGCTCTTCGAGCTACGACGGACAAGTCGCAGGACAGGCACACACGGACCCGGCGTCGCTTTCAGCTTCCGTCTTCGTCATGACTTCGCCGTGACAAGATGCCGTGGCAGGCACACACAGACGATCTTTTAGTTCAAATTAATCCGCAGACTTGTCCGCCAATTTTTGTGGAGGATTACGCAGGTTATAAAAATAAGTTATGAAAATAAAAAACCCGTTTCTCAGATGGAGAAAGGGGCTTTAATTTTATCCGATTATGATTTATAACAAGCCGACCTGGCCGTTCAGCGGCCATTGCTGCTGAGCAGCGCTTCAATGCCGGCGCCGGTCTTAACGAGCGCTTCCTTTTTATGTCTGGGCAGGCGCTTGACCTGGTGTTCCACTTTCAGGGCCCGCCCTTTTTTCCCAACCTTTTTTGTAAAAACCAGTTTCAGGGGACCGCGTCCACGAAGGTATTTTGCGCCCTTGTTAGCCAGATGATCGGCAATTCTGCGTTCAACATCGGTGGCAATACCCGTATATAGGCTGCCATCGCGGCATCTTAGGATATACACGTACCAGTCAGGCATCAGATAGCTTAAGAAGAACAGGCACAGCCGCTACCGCACCCTGCCGGATCCTGAGTCGCTGTGGCGCTGATGCCGACAACCTCGATATCAAAGGTCAGCGTTTCGCCGGCGAGGGGGTGATTCAGGTCTACGACCACTTTTTCATCATCCATCTCGGTAATTAGAGCCGGAACTTGCTGCCCTTCCGGCGAGCAAAGGGCCACTGTCTGCCCCACCTCGGGACTGATTTCGGCGGGAACGTCCGCCCGGGGAAAAGAATGGGTAAGGCTTTCGTCTTTCTGCCCGTAAGCGTCCTCAGGATCGAGGGTGAAAACCTTTTTTTCGTTTAAAGACATGCCCATCAGCGCATCTTCAAACCCTGAGATGATCTGCCCTTCGCCGATTTGCACTTCTAGAGGATGACGCCCTTCGCTGGTATCAAAGACCTCTCCGTTTTGCAATGTTCCTTTATAATGCACACTGACAAACTGTCCGGTTTCAACTTTTTCCATCAGAATCTCCCTCAATTGAATTGATAACCTGTGAACTTAATTAAATTTAAAAAATATTTCCCTTCGCGAACTTTGTGCCTTTGTGGAGAACGTTTTTTAGTCGAAAAGGGATATTAACCACCAAGACACGAAGAACACAAAATAGGTTAATAATGACACAAGTCAAGTTTTAATTAAAACATTACCTTTACAATTGGGATATACACTGATACAGTGCGCGGTTTAAAATTTAATTAGAACAAGAATATGGTAAGATAATTCATGGAAAGTTACAATCAAAAAGAAATTAACCGCAGAAGAACCTTCGGTATTATCAGTCATCCGGATGCCGGCAAGACCACTCTGACGGAAAAACTGCTTCTTTTCGGTGGAGCGATCCAGCAGGCCGGGGCTGTCAAGGCAAAAGGTGCTGCCCGGCATGCCACCAGTGACTGGATGTCAATTGAAAAAGAACGCGGTATCTCGGTGACAACTTCGGTAATGAAATTCAATTACAAAGATTTTGAAATTAATCTTCTCGACACTCCGGGCCACCAGGACTTTTCAGAAGATACCTATCGGGTGCTGACAGCCGTCGACAGCAGTCTGATGGTGATCGACCATGCCAAAGGCGTGGAACCCCAGACCGAAAAGCTCATGGAGGTTTGCCGCAACCGTAATACCCCGATCATAACATTCATCAACAAACTTGACCGCGAGGGTATGGCACCGCTGGATATCCTGGATGACATTGAAAATAAACTGCAGATCGAATGCACGCCGCTTTCCTGGCCGATCGGTATGGGCAAACGCTTTAAGGGGGTATATAACCTTTTTCACAAGCAGTTGCACCTGTTCAGGCCCGGCGCCGACACGCGCGAGCAGGAAGGGGTCGTTATTCAGAATTTGTCCGATCCTGCACTCGATCAAATTCTGGGCAGCCAGGCGGATGAATTGCGGGCAGACATTGAGCTGATCGAGTGCGCCGTCAATCCGTTTGAGATCAGCGATTATTTAAAAGGAAGCCAGACGCCGGTCTTTTTCGGAAGCGCCATTAATAATTTCGGCGTTCAGGAAATGCTGGATGCTTTTGTTGAAATGGCGCCTGCACCGGGATCGCGCGCTGCCGTCTCCCGCGACGTTTCGCCATATGAAAAATCGTTTTCAGGTTTTGCTTTTAAAATACAGGCCAATATGAACCCGGCCCACCGGGACCGCATCGCGTTTGTCCGGATCTGTTCGGGAAAATTCAGCAGGGGGATGAAGGTTA
>WOR8_10001544_pt1 | contig 24795 bp, 25 predicted proteins | sample DeeMarSeWOR38_10_FD_19890 | JGI IMG/M metagenome (IMG submission 19890) | reverse complement strand
TAGTAGCGGGGGCAGGATCCCGATTTTCATCGGGATTTCGCTTCGCTCAACTTGCATACAAGACCTTTCCTATTACTATAAAAAGAAAAACCCTCTCTGATGAGAGGGATTTTTCTTTTAGTAGCGGGGGCAGGACTTGAACCTACAACCTTCGGGTTATGAGCCCGACGAGCTATACGAGCTACTCCGGCATTTGCCGGACTCCACCCCGCGATATAATTTCTTTTTCTATTGGGGCTGCAAATATAACTAATCAACACCCCTATGTCAATAATCAGTAAACTAACCATCGATATTGTTAAAACTGGATGTAATTCCATCAATTGCCTGAGAACGAACATGAATCTCATTTAATTTTTGAATTAATCTTAGAATAACCTTTCGTTTTTCTTCTACTAAATCATCCATAAAAGTTTTGACTTCAGGAATGTTGCATTCACCTAGCACACCTTCGTAATATTTAATCATTGCAGTTTCTTTTCTTAAAGCTTCGTTTAAAGTCGCACAGGTGTTCTTGCAAGCATGCTGGCAGTTAGTATTAGCTTCCGACATTTGATGTCCCTTATGTTTAAATTTTAAACTGAAACTTGGGCGGTTTCTTTAACTAATTCCCTGCCTCTTTTAAGAGCCTGTTCATTTACAGGGATTAACTTATGACGATGTTCAGGTAAAACTTTTTTCAACGTATTAACGATGGTTTCTATTTTAACTAAAGGCTGCTTCTCCAAAAATGCTCCAACCATTACCATATTGGCAACTTGTTTTGCCTTAAGCTTGTCTGCCTCTTCTATTGCAGGAATACAAACTATATCAATATCTTTTCTTGTTGGAGGATTTATTATTGTGGATTTTTCATACATTAATAAGCCTCCTGGTTTTACTGCACTTTCAAACTTATCTAACGACGGTTGATTAAGTACAATTGCCGAATCAAATTTCGATATAATAGGAGAGCTGATTCTGTTATCTGCTACAATTACAATACAGTTTGCCGTTCCGCCCCGCATTTCAGGACCGTAAGACGGCATCCAGCTAACTTCCTTGCCTTCAATCATTCCCGCATAGGCAATAATGCTGCCCATTGAGAGCACACCCTGCCCTCCGAAACCGGCACAAATTATTTCATGTTCTTTTTGCATTATTAATTTCCTTCTACTCTAAATTTCGATATTCGGTATTACTTTAATCATCATTTAATAGTTTATCTTCAATTCTCAGGTTTTTTTAGATCGCCTAATGGATACAGAGGAAACATTTGTTCTTCCAGATATTTTATGGTTTCTACCGGTGTCATCTTCCAGCCTGAGGGACAATTAGAAACCACCTCAACAAAGCAGGTACCTCTGCCTTCTTTTTGATATTGAAAAGATTTTGTAAGTGCTTTCTTTAACTTTCTTACAGCATTGGGATTGTGAACAGCCTGTCTGGTCACATAGTATGCACCAGGTAATTGAATAAGAAGATCTGCAATTTTTATAGGGTGACCTGCAAATTCAACCTGCCTGCCATATGGTGAGGTTGTAGTAACTTGTCCTAATAAAGAAGTTGGCGCCATCTGTCCACCGGTCATTCCGTAGATACCATTATTAATAAATACCATCAAAATGTTCTCTCCTCTGTTGACGGTATGGATGGTTTCTGCAGTACCGATTGCAGCCAGATCACCATCTCCCTGGTAAGTAAAGACATAACGATCCGGTAATACTCTTTTAATTCCCGTCGCAACTGCAGTTGCTCTGCCATGAGCCGCTTCCTGCATATCAACATTCATATAGTTATAAGCAAAAACAGAACAGCCTACAGGCGCAACACCGACAGTTTTATCCTGTATATTCATCTCGTCAACAACTTCCATTAAAACACGATGTACAACACTATGAGCACATCCGGGGCAATAATGGAAAGGTAAATCAGTTAATGTTTCAGGTCTGCAATAAACCAGATCCATTCCTTCCGCTTCAGGAGGAAAATCGTGAGAGGATGGTCTTTCTATAGACATATTTTAATCTCCTGTAAATAAACTTTATTTCAATCTTGAAGTACATTTTCTTTGTTAAATACCGATTCAATTTCCTGTAATACATCCTCCGGTGTTGGAATCATTCCACCCATTCTTCCCTTAAAGTAAACCGGGACTTTTCCTTCAACAGCAAGTTTAACATCCTGAACCATCTGTCCTGCATTCATTTCAACTGACATCATAAAATCTACCTGCCCGGCAAGTTCCTTCAATCTTTGGTATGGAAACGGATAGAGAGTTATCGGTCTTAGCAATCCAACTCTCAAACCTTTTTCTCTAGCAAGATCAACTGTCTTCTGACAAATTCTTGAGGACAGACCAAATGCAACTAAAATAATTTCAGCATCTTTTATCTGGATTTCTTCAAATCTAACTTCGTCTTGAATTTTTTTATACTTGGCCTGAAGTTCGTGGTTTACTTCCTCCATTTTTTCGGGTTGAATAAAAAGAGAAGTAATAATATTGCGATCTCTGGTGGCAGATTTACCTGTTGTAGCCCATGGCTTTTTAACTTTTTCCAGTGAACCTTCTTCCGGTAGAATTACCTTTTCCATCATTTGTCCAAGGGCACCATCGGTTAAAATCATTGCAGGATTGCGGTATTTTTCCGCAAGACGAAAACCATCAAAGACAAAATCTGCCATTTCCTGAACTGATGCCGGTGCAAGCACAATTAAATGATAATCTCCATGACCGCCCCCTTTTGTTGCCTGGAAGTAATCTCCCTGGGAAGGTTGAATTGTTCCCAAACCCGGACCTCCTCGTACGACGTTTACTACCAGGCAGGGCAGTTGTGCAGATGCAATGTAAGATAAACCTTCCTGCATCAGACTGATCCCCGGGGAAGATGAAGATGTCATTACTCTGGCACCAGCACCTGCTGCGCCGTAAATCATGTTTATTGAAGCTATCTCGCTTTCTGCCTGAATTACCATACCATGCCGTTTTGGAATTTCTCTCTCTAAATATTCTAAAATCTCAGATTGCGGTGTAATTGGGTATCCAAAGTAAGCATCAATATCAGCACGAATAGCAGCCTCGGCCAGAGCTTCGTTGCCTTTCATTAATCTTGCTTCGCCGTTTTTGTTTTTCTCTTTTTTCATTTTTTAAACCTTTTGATCTGGTTTCAAATACCACGTATTATTTTTGCTTAACTTCTTTCTTAGAAGGTTTAGGCTGACGAAATACTGTAATAGCCGCCTCGGGACAAACCAGTGCACAGTTTACACATCCAGTACAATTATCCTCAATTAATTCAACATACCTGTATCCCTTATCATTAAACTGCGTTGATAGACCAAGACCATCCTGCGGGCAAGAAATAATACAAAGCTCACAGCCTTTACAAATTTTTGCATCAATTTTTACATATCCTTTTATCATTTATTATCCTCTCGAATTGAGGTTTGATTTTAATTTTAGCTTAAATTTCGCAACATATATGCCATCATAACTTATTGTGTTATAAGGAATTTAAGCTGGAAAGTAATTTTTCTTTTGTCAGATTTAAGAAGATGAGAGATTCTTGATTTCCTAATTTCGAGAAGCAAATTAGATGTGATGGGCAATAATTAAGCGGCTAAAGTTTCAGTTGGTGAAGCTTTCAGGGGATTAATTTATAAAATTGAAGTTGAAGCTATTAAAAATGTTCTTAAGCGCTTTCCCTGTTTTCTCTTACCATTCTTGAATAGAGTGAGAGCTGGGGATCAAATAAAAACTTTAACCAAAGTTTAAACCACGATGTATGGTAGACCAGCGTATCGTAAAACTCCGGAGCTGTTTTTTTAAGGAGCGGAAGTTTGTTCCATGGAATTGAAGGAAAATCATGATGCTCATTGTGGTAGCCAACATTTAGCGATGGAATATTTAAAGGACCATAATAGCTGTAAGTTTCCTGCGGCGGTGCAACTAAAAAATGTTCCTGTATCCATCTTGCTCCAAGTGGATGCAGCCCGATTGAAAATACTAACGAAAATACAAGATAGAGAAATGCAATCCATCCAAGGTAATAAATAATCAAAGCATCTGCAGCAAAAACTACAATCCAGTTTATAATAACCCATGCATTCATAAATTCAATTTCTTTTAACCTTATCGTTCTAAAGGCCTGAAAGAATGGGAAAAAAAGTTCCCACAATGCTTTTCCAATAAATGTATTTCCAATTATTTTTGCCTCCCACTTGCTTGCAAGGTCTGCATCTAAATAATAATCACCCTGGAAAGAGTGATGTTTCAGGTGGTAAGATTTAAATGAAACATAACTCGGTACAACCTTCGGAAGATCAGAAATAATTCCAAATACCGTGTTGAGTGTTCTGTTCTTGAAAATCAAATTATGAGATGCTTCGTGAATTAAGACAAAAAGGGTGTGGTCGGCAAATGCACCTATAAAAAATGCTGCAATAATTGTTAACCACCACGACTGATCGCTCAAAAAATATGCAACAACAAGTTGAAGAGTTACTGTAAATATTACTATAATTGAGCTAAAAGGATTTCTTCCGATAAGCTCTCTTACTTCCGGATGAGCCTTAAGTATTAGTTTTGTTCTTTCTTTGTGCGGTTCAGGCTGATTTGAATATTGAAAATCCAATGTTATTCCTCTCATTGTCTGTCAACAACTCTACAAAAGTAACTAAACACACAGAAGTAACAAATACTAATCGGTAACGATATAATTTAGAACGCCGTTACAAATCCCAGTCCTACTTTGCCGTACTTATGTGTAAAGTTCTGAGAGTACTCAGCAACCAATCTGATGTTTCTTCTGAGCAAATAACCGAAATGAATTCCTAATTGCTTCAGATTTAAATCCTTAAAATCCGATTCAATCCAGTTAAATAGTGCAACCCCATACCAGTTACTTTCATCACCTTCAGGTCTTAAAATGAGTTCGGCAAATGCACCACGGGTTTTAACATCAAACGGATTCTGATAAAAAGCCTGGGAATCTGATAGGAATACAGGATTCCCGTCATTTCGCTCAACATATTGAAGATTCAGTTCCAGTGGTTCGAAACTGATTGTTGCATCCCCGCCAAGCATCCAGACTTCACTGGTTTCATTGAAATCTCCTTCGGGACTTTCCTGCTCCTCTTTTCCCCAATAACCCATTGCGCCGATTCTGAAATGGTCTCCGGCATCCTGCGAGATTCTCCCAAACAGGTTCTTATATTTATCATTGTCAAAGGTCCCGTAGAAAAATTCTTCTCCAATACCGCTGCCGTTTACAACCTCAAGAACAAGGTCAGTACCCGATTTAAAACCATATCCAAGCATTATTCCCCTGTCATAGGTGAGATCAACCATTGAGTTACCGGGTCGTACTTTGTAGATATAGTAATCATCTCTGGTTAATCTTAACTCTCTTTTGAACAACGGATCAGAAACCTGGAATTGCCCGATTGTAAAATCCAGTTCCGTTCCGAAAAGATTGTTAAACATAAACCATGCATCTTCAATCTTTCCTACCTCACCGCTTTCCAGAATATAATAGACATAATATGAAATATCATCCGTTATGGCACCACCCGTCATGAGCTTAAAAAGAAGCGGTGCATAAAAATCAGGTTGCTCTGAATTTTCCTGGTTGTAGGTCACATAGCCTTCCAGCCTTGCTGCAATCGGAAAATCACGGATGAGTGAAAGCTTGTCGTCACCAGTTTCAACATAGTATCGGGGTGCATCTTTATCCTGCAGCTGAAATCCATTCCCCGCAAATTCATCTCCATAAGGTTTTAATGCTGGAAATGGTGAATGGCATGTTTTACAGGACATATTATATTTTCTTGCAAAAGCAGGAATTGCAAAAAGATCACTCGCTAAAAAAGTGATTATAATTAGAGATAATGTTGTAATAAAGAATGTGTGTTTCATTTTAATCCTCTTTGTATTTAGTCATACTTAACCTGTTTCAGCATCTGAATTTTAATTTTGAGACCCTGAAACAAGTTCAGGGTGAAAAATTAAGGTAAAACTGTTACGTAGGTTGAGTGCTCGTTTACTTTAATAATTTCTTCCTCATCATCAGGAACTTCAAGAAAATCAGCAACCGGTTTAACAAGTTTTTGATAATTTAGAACTGCTGTTACTTTCATTGGACCCGGGGCTGCATCTGCAGGAATTGTAAATGTGCATGTCTCAAGCTTTGTTTCTCTTGGTCCGATTCTATAGTCAACTCCTTGCGATGCTGTATTCCACTGCTGAATTGTCATCCTTCCCTGAGGATCGAAGTACGCCATTCTGAAAATCCTGTCGCCGACAGGGATTCCGTCTCTTTGAACTCCTTCAAAGTCCGGATCATTGAGTGCTATTCCCATATCCTGGTAAGCCAGAACATCCGCACCTATTGTGTACTCTTCTCCTTCAAATCCTTTTTTATCTACCGGGAGATGAAATTCTTTTCCTTCCGCATCTACCGCCTCCACATGCATCCATACTATTCTATCTTCAACAGAACCTGTTGGAAATTTGTGTCCGGTTTTCTGGTTAAACAATGCAACAGTAAATCTAATAACTTCTAAAGGTTCTGCTTCTCTTATATCAGGATGAATTCTTAATTCGATAGTTCCTTTTACTTTTCCAGGATCATGTGCACCGTGAAAGAGATGCTGCCAAACATCCGGATATTTGTTTCCAACATCTGCTGATAAACCTTCTGCCTGAGTCATATGACATTTCTGGCATGGTACCCCTTCTTTCGAGTAAGGTCCTTCTTTCCATTCTAGATGTGTTGATTTTACCCACACGCCGTAAGGACTCATTTCGTTGTGGCAGGTGCCGCAAAATTCTGCAGTTTTTATGAATTCGGATTTCTGAATCTCATGTTCCGGTGATTCACCGGTCCCTCTGGGTCCGTACTTAATATTTCCGGGAGAAGAAATCCAGTTAAAGTTATAAGGTGTGTCTCCTTCAAAACCGGTTATTGTATGACAAACCTCGCATGAAACTGATTCGTTTGCCCGGGAATTCAACTCCGGCTTTGGTGGCGGAACATCACCTGCTAAAAATGAAAGAGGTGCATGACATCCATTGCAACCTGCCTTTACTTCAGCAACCTTTTCATCTTTTTCGGCATGCGGAACAGCGAGCTTAAAATATTCAATCTCATCCCAGTGATGCGTATAAGCCTGAGACATCATTGCCTGTTTCCACTGCTGGTAAAAATCTGTGTGACAGGATGTTCCGCAGAATTCAGGCTTATCATAATTGTCATAAGTCTGGGTTCCCAGGGCTTCAGCACCTGCTTTTACCTGGGGACTTAAATTTATAGTTGCACAGGAAAAAATAATTATAGATAGTATTGTAATTGATTTCATATAATCCTCCGTAGAAGTAATATATAAATAAAAAAAGCGGGATTGATTTCGGGTGTGATCATGTAAGACCTGTCCAGTATTGATCTTCTATTTATGAAGATATTGATAGACAAGATTGTAGTCCTAAAAGGTTTATCTTTACTAATTAAACGTACTAACATTTATTGACAATTAGTAACACGCTGATAAATAGTTGAGGGTGGGCAAATAAAAAAGGACGACCTTTGCAAGTCGTCCTTTACCAATTATAAGATTTTATTTTCTTCCCCCTCTTTTACTACCACCGGTGGTCCCGGTGCTATTTCCAGATCCCGAACCGTATCCTGTACCGTCATTTGGACCTATACCACTGTTACCTGTTCCATCATTTGGTCCCCACATATTACCTTGACCTTTATTACCTTTTCCATTTCTGTTCTGTTGACCGGTTCCATCTTCTGGTTTCACATAATCGGGATCCTGACCATTCGGAATACCATCACCATCGGAATCAACTGCATTGTCATTTATTCCATCACCATCTAAATCAACAAATCCTTTTTGTCCATCATTCCCTTTCCTCTTTTGTGAACCTGAATAATCTTCATCTCTTCCATTTGGAATACCATCTCCGTCGGTATCAGGAGCATTATCATTATAACCATCACCATTTTCGTCAACAAATCCGCTTCCGTGAATTTTATTTTGCGCTTTTGTTTGTGTCTTTACCTGGTTTTTACTTTGTTCTTTATTACGGGTTTGAGTTTGATTTTGCAGCTTGGTTTGTGGGTCTCCCTCATTTTTTGTCTGAACCTGATTTTGAATCTGGTTCTGATTTTCTTCCTGAAGTTGCGTCTGCACCTGGTTTTGCTCCTGGGTTTTCACCGGATCATTCTGTGCATAAATCAACATTGAAGATAGAATCACGCTTATAACCAATGTGATTATCGCAGAGTTTCTCCTTTTGCTTTCCATTTTTTTCTCCTTTTTTTAATTGAGATTTTATTAGTTATGTTTTATAAGAGTTATTCAATGGATGTGCCAATGCAAAAAGTTTTAATTTTATTCTGTTATTCAAATTTTTCCTTCGCTGTTAATTTTGTTTCGACTTTAAGGGCGAAATGCATCGACTATGTGGACGAATAGATTAAGAATTATTATTCTCATTATCGAATCTTACAAGATAATTTTGGATTCAATCTTGCCATAAATCTGGTTACTTTTGAATATGGATTTTCTAAATAAACTGCAGCCAAAGGTTGTCATAGCTGTTGCCCTAATAGTAGGTGCACTTATGGTGATATCAGCTTTTATAGAACTTCAGCAAAGCAAGGATGAAATTCTTCATCTGCTCACCGAACAATCTTCTTCATTAATTGAAACAGTTAATCAAAGCAGTTTAAACGCACTAAATTCCAGCGAAGAAATTGAATACCTTATTGCAGAAAGACTTTTTAACAATGCGCGTCTCATCAGGAAGCTTGATAGTCTAAGTCTTCTTACACATCAAAAACTGATTCAGATTGGAAAAGAGAACTCACTTTTCAGAATTAATATCTTTGATCGAAATGGCACGAGGGTTCTTTCAAACAGAATACCGGAGGAAGATCATCTTCACGGCGAAGAAAATATTAACAGGTCTGAAGAACTTGCACCAATACTCAAAGGAGGTTTAGACGAATATATAATCGGACTGAAAGAAGCTGAGTTTACAGAAGGACAAAGGTTTGCTGTTGCTGTTGCACGCGCAAATAAAAGGGGCGCAATTGTAATCAACCTAAACGCAGCGGAATTCCTGGGTTTCAGAAAAAGAATTGGACTGGGAAAAATAATCAGGGATATATCAGATAATCAGGGAATTGAATATATAGTTTTGCAGGATTCACTGGGCATACTTGCTGCGGGCCCATCCGTTGATACTATGAGCTCAATGATTTCAGATCCTTTTCTAATCAATGCTATTAATTCTGATAGTATTTTTACCAGGAGACACAAGTTTAAAGATCACGAAGTTTTTGAAACTGTAAAAAGACTTACTTATGATAATCAAGTAATCGGAATTTTCAGGATAGGACTGGCATTAGATGAAGTAAGAGCAGTAGAAGACAGAATGATAAGAAGGCTGATTATTATTTCCCTGGTGCTGGCTGCAATAGGTGTTATCATTCTCAGCATAATTTTTACAACACAAAATCTTAAATCAGTTTCAAACGAATTTAATAAGTTCAAAACTTTTACTTCCACCGTGTTGGAGAATATGGGTGAGGCGGTGATGGTGGTTGATGAAGAAAAGAATATCACTCTCTTCAATAAATCATCCCAACAACTCTTTAAGAAAAATGAAAACGAGGTTTTAAAGAAAAGTATATCGGATTTGTCCCGGGATATTTCCGAATCTTTGAATGATTATTCTAAAAAACGTAACGAAAAATGTGCGGATGTTTCAATCGAAACGGCAATTAGTGAAGAGCAAAAATATTTGCTTCTTAATTTCACCAGGAACAGGGACGAAAATAGGAAGGATAACTTCATAATTGTAATTAATGATATAACTGAATTTCGCAGGCTCGAAGAAGAGACGAAGAGAAAAGAGAAGCTGTCAGCGATGGGCGAACTGGCTTCCGGGGTTGCGCATGAAATAAGAAATCCCATTAATGCAATTGGAATGATAGCTCAGCGGCTTGATAAAGAATTTGAAGTTGAAAAAGAGTCAGAAGAATACCACCGCATCACAAGTCTTTTGAGAAGTGAGGTTACAAGAATCAACAAAATCATCACGCAATTTCTAAGCTATGCGAAACCTCTCGAATTACAGATTAAAATAGTCAGCTCGAAAGAGTTTTTCGAAGATATTTACAGATTATTTTCTGATCAGGCAAAACTTAAAGGTGTCGGGCTTGAGAAATTATCCGAGCAATCCTTTGAAATGATGGTCGATCCTGAACTAATAAAACAATCATTGATGAACCTTGTTCAGAATGCAATTGATGCTGTGGATAAGAGTGGAAAAGTACAAATCAATTATTTTAAAAAAGAAAATAATCTGATTATCGAAATAACTGATGACGGAAAAGGAATTCCGGGAAATATCAGAAACAAGATTTTTGATCTTTACTATACAACCAGGCCTGAAGGAACAGGTTTGGGTTTAAGTATAGTTCAAAAAATTATCACCGAACATAGCGGAACCATCGAGGTTTTTAGTGAAGTAAATAAGTACACAAAATTTAAAATAACATTACCGCAAAAATGAAAGACTATAACATTTTAGTAATTGATGATGAAGCCACACAAAGAGATGTGCTTACGGGTTACCTGAAGAAAAAAGGGTACAAAATCTTTTCAGCTTCATCCGGACAGGAAGGAATAGAAATCACTAAGAATAATCCTGTCGATATTATACTTTCAGACTTTAAAATGCCGGATTTAAATGGCATAGAAGTTCTGGAACAAATAAAAAAAATAAATCCGGAAATAAGTTTTGTAATTGTCACCGCATACGGAACCGTAGAGAATGCGGTAAAAGCAATGCGACTCGGAGCTTTTGATTACATTTCAAAACCTGTTGATCTTGATGAACTTGATTTAATGATTGACCGGATAATTGAGCACAAAAATCTGAAATCGGAGAATCAATTATTAAAAACACAGCTTCAGGAAAAGTATAAAATTTCTTCCATCGTTTCACAATCTCAAAAAATGGAAGAGATAATGAATATTGCTGCCAGGGTCGCTGAGAGCAAAGCGACAGTTTTGGTTACCGGTGAAAACGGAACCGGAAAGGAAGTGCTGGCAAAAGCTATTCATTATATAAGCTCGAGAAAAGGTTCCCCTTTCATAGCTGTAAATGTTCCGGCACTGACTGAAACTTTACTTGAAAGTGAACTATTCGGACACGAGAAGGGTGCTTTTACGGGGGCAGATAAAATGAAGAAGGGAAGGTTTGAAATTGCGCATGGCGGGACAATTTTTTTAGATGAAGTTGGAGACATTCCTCAATCTATTCAGGTAAAATTGTTACGGGTACTCCAGGAACATCAATTTGAAAGAGTCGGAGGAACAGATAAAATTGATGTTGATGTTCGAATAATCGCAGCTACCAATAAAGACCTCGATGAAAAGATAAAGGAAGGAACTTTCAGAGAAGATCTATTCTACCGCCTGAATGTGGTTTCGATAAAAATTCCTCCTCTCCGTGAGCGGAAAGAAGATATCCTTCCAATGATTGAAAGTTTCATCCAAAAATATTGTAAAGAAAACAAAAAGGAATTACTCGAAATTTCCAAAGATTCCGTTGATGTTCTGATGAAATACAATTATCCTGGCAATGTTCGCGAGCTGGAAAACATAATTGAACGTGCGGTTGTATTAACTCGTGGTAAAGTAATTACTTTAAACGATTTACCAATGAATATTAAAGGGTTCAAAGAGGAAAAAACGCTGGCTGTTTTGGGTGAAGGGACTCTTACTGATCAGGTTGAAGCTCTCGAAAAACAATTAATTTACGATGCACTGCAAGAAAGCAGTGGTAATCAGACTAAAGCAGGGAAATTACTGGGGCTCACCGAAAGAAATCTCAGATATAAGCTCAAGAAGTATAATATCAAACATTAGCTCTTTACCCAGCTGTCAACTAACTATTCCCTGAAAGAAAGATCAAGCTTCAGTCAAGGTACGACCGAGACTACCTGGTAAATGACATCCAGGGAAATTATTTATTCTATCACCACGATTCTAATTCAGCGAGAGAAGTGATATCTTCATTTATACTACATAAAGAGACTAATTATGGTTTTATCTGAATCCTCGCAGTTACAAATTATTTATAAAACCGGTCTGGGTGTGGATCCCACGTTAATCGGGATATTACCAAGACCGGTAAGTGAGGGCGGATTAAGCTATTACTGGGAGCTATGAAGTGCAATCATAAATCAAAACCTAAAGTTATTGCATAAATCTGATTTGCGTAATCGTAGTAATAATCATTAGAGTTATTCTTGATATAATTATAATTTACAGAAAGATAAAGTCCACTTAGAACTTCACTCAAACCAAATTCCAGGGATGCACCAAAAGAAAACTGATCATCTTCTCTCAGATCATTAAGATCGTTACCATCTTGATCTGCGGCAGGGAGATCTGTGTATTTTCTGATTTCGTATCGTCCTGCTATTTTTCCCATTATGTTGGGCAGGAATAGATATGACAGGGTCAATCCTGTTTCAATTCCCTCGTTAGAATAAATATCATTGAAAAGCTCTTCCTCGTAATAGACGTAATCAATAGAATTAAAGTATCGGTTTCCGCCGCTAAGGTTTTTCCTTAAGAAGGTGAAGGCGCTCAGACCCAAATTATCCGTTATCCCCTGCCCTAGCTGTAAATAAAACTTTGCCTGAAGCACCCGATCAGAAAGTCCCTGGCTTTTATAATCTTCAATATAACTTTTCTGATCAATTTCTGCCGCAGCAGTAAGTGAAGTCCTGCTTTCAAAACTGTTTATTGATCTTAAAAAAGCCTTAAGCTGGTAGTGAGAGAAGAGAGAAAAGTTTTCATATTCAATTCTGTTGCCGATTGCACCTAATTGAATTTTATTTCTCTCGCTTATTGAATGCATATAATTCGCATACGCAGAGACCTGGTTGAAATCGTAAATGTAGTAATCTTCTTTGTTTACTCTTACAGCATAGTTAATTCCTATATTAAGCGGGTTATCGTACTCCGAGAAGAGAAATGTGTTAACTGCACCAACTTTATGGATGACGGAAGATTTATCTGGAAATTTGTAATAGCGATTAATAAATCCTATGTAGTATAGTTCAAAATTATTTTGATCAGTTTCGAAATCGTAGCCAAGCTCGCCGCTAAAGGCATTTATAAAATCGGAAGAGTTTAAATAATTATTGAAGATATTATCGTCATAGTAGCCTTCAATCGATGTAGAAAAATAAAGCTGTGAATACACATTAAAAGTAAATAATGAAAAGAACAAAAGAGCAAGCGGCGGATAATATTTTAGTTTCATTGTAATCACTTTTGTATAGATTTACTTTCCGCCACCATTTCCACCCGACCCACTGTTGCCTCCATGTCCTCCGCTTCCCTGGTTACCTGATCTGGTTCTTTTGCGTATCTTGTTAAGGCTCATTCCACCGGCGCGGGTATCCGCAATTCCGTCTCCGTCTTTATCAATGAATACATCCTTGCCTCTTTTCTTACCATCCTCTCCGGAGAATTGATCTCCGCTGTGGAGTCTGTTTCTATCTCTTATCTGCGTATCCTCTCCCTGGTTTTTCTGTTGATTCTGTTCCTGAATCTGTTTTTGCTCTTGTTCACTGTTCTGGTTCTGAGTGGAATCCTGTAGTGTAGATGCAAATGCAAAGCTGAACAAACCGAAAATTAATATTGTAAGTATTGTTTTCATTTTATTTACCTCCGAATAAAAGAATACAAAGTATGTGCCGCCAATTGAATGTCAAAATTTTATTAAATAAGTTAAAATAATGATGTGAATAGCGACCAAATTGTTGAGAACTGCGACCAAATGGGCGAGGGTTTCTAAAAGCAGTTAGATCAGTAAACAGATTAAAGGTTGATTATTCCCGGAATTCTGACCTCAAAAATTTGAACTAGTACTTGGTCCATTTAATCATAATTATCTGGAATATCCAAGTAAATTACCTTTTTATCAGATTATTATTGTTTGGATTCTTGCCAAAGACGATTCTTATGATTTTTCTCCATCACAAAAATAAAGTCTGCCCAGTTAACTAATTCGTTGGTGAATTTTGGTTTCGCATCATTATCAAATCCTTCAGAAGCCACTTCCAATCAGGATATTCAGAAAAAAACTTTTTCGGCAGTTGGGCCTCTTAGTTTATTCTGACTACAAAGGCAATGAATTCTTTTCGTGGTTAGATCCCTTTAATCCATACGTTCAGGAAAGAATTAATCAAATAGGAAAGATCTAAGATTTTTCCTTTCTTATCTCCTCCAGCATTTCCAACTGCAATTCCTGTATCTCAACCATTCTTTCCCACTGTTGTATTAATAGATGATCAACCTTTTGATGGAGTTGTCTTAACTCCAGCTCGGACTTTAAATTAATCTTATAATCCTCTTCAGCTCGCTTACGGTCTCTTGCTTCCTGCCTGTTCTGGCTCATCATAATTATCGGTGCCTGAATGGCTGCAAGGCAGGATAAAATCAGGTTTAACAAAATAAAGGGATATGGATCGAACACTCTTGAAAATAAGAAATAACTATTAACGGATATCCAGAGAGCAAGAATAAGAGCAAAAATTATAATGAATCGCCAGCTCCCTCCAAATGCTGCAATTTTATCGGATAACTTTTCACCAATTGTCAGCTGAGTAGTAAATTGATTTTCTATATTTACTGAGATAGTCTCATAGTCAGTAAGTTTTTCAATAACATCTGTTTCTAACTTTGTTAATTCCCCTTTCTCATCTTCCATAATTTTTAAAAGATAATCATTACGAAATTTTTTCAGATCGTCACGACAAATAAATCCATTGGGGTTCCATTTCGGAAATAATTGATAGATTAATTGCGATACTGCCGGTCTTACGACCACTGCAGAAATTATTTCTGTTTTTGTCGCATCTCTATTACAAATCTGACAGACTTTTTTCATATTAAACTCATCATGCTTGTTTAAAAATTATCAGAAAATATTTAAGATAAGTTAATCCATTCTGAACATTATTCATCATTTCCATTCAAACCAATTAAAAATTGCTTTAATATGTAATTTTCCTGACGAAGTATCCTTCTGACCGAAATTCGCCATCCGGTGTAAGTGACTTAAAATTGATTTTATCTTTCTCTGTGAACTTAAAGGTTATATATCCTTTCTGCTCAATATCATAATATTTAAATATTGCCAGTAATTCATCGTAAATCTGATAACCGATACCTTCCCAATCATTAGTTTCCGAATCAAACTTAATATTAAAAATATTATCTTCAATTTTTGTAATCATCAGTGTTCTGTCAATATGATCCCTGAATTGCCACATTCCCTCAAAATTATTTGAATTAGCAGCTTTCTCAGAAATGTACTTATTTGTTGAGCAGCCAATTAGTAAAAAACTGGTTACTAAAACTATACTTGTGAAAATTGTTTTTTTCATAAAAAATTCTCCTTTTTCGGATATAAAATTAAATTACTTATATCATATCAAAAAATCTTAGCTACCTTTTCGGTCTTTCGAGACAGGGTCCCCAGTCTTCGGGAATTGGTGCAAGCAGTTCAAGGGGAGTTTTAATTCCTTCAAGGTCGTGATTCACTCTAACACCTTTACCATTTTCATCCGTTTCAAATTCCATTCTTAATCTGGTGAATGAATCCTCGTAAGTAAAAATATTATCAGCCTCAGATGTCATCCACCATGATCCGACCCCGCCCCAAAGTGCCCCCGAAACCAGATAGCCGTCACAAGAAATCATAACCCACAATCTACTGGTTTCATTTTTTTCATCCGGATCGCCATAAAGCCCGGTGAACCGCTCTAAATCGACACGCTCTCCGGATAACGACTCTTTATCCTGTGCCATCAGCAATGCAAATGCAGCAAAGAACAATACGATAAATAAAAAACAGAATTGTTTCATTCAATACTCCTTTTTGATTATTGTGCAATAATTAATTCTTTAACATCAGGAAGTGAACTTAGAGATGCATTATTGGCGAAAAGGGAATAATCAGATCATGTAGAAACTAAAAATCATTTTATAAAGACTGTCGCACAACTGCAGCAATAACTTAACTTTTAAGAGTGAATTAATCAAATAGTATTAGCTCCAGAGAAAACGATAATTTAAAACCCGGATTCTTTAATTTGCCTTTTTTATATTTTTGTACCGGAATCTTGTATTAAATATTCCCGGGAGTAAAAATGAAAACCATTCTTATAATTCTTATCGGTAACAGAAAAGAGTCGGCTGTAAAAGTGCAGCAGGTATTAACAGCCTGGGGTTGCAATATTAAAACAAGGCTTGGTATTCACGATGGTGTTCTTGAAAATTGTTCGGATACAGGTCTGTTAATTTTGGAATTAGTCGGTAGGATGGAAGACAATAGGGAGGTTGCACGTAAGGTTTCACTTATCAAAGGTGTTAGTTCCCAGCTTGTAGAATTGAAATTGGATGGGGAAGAGAAAAGTTAGAATGATTGAATGGATCTATAATAATTAATCATTCTGCTTCTTCCTCTGAAAGGGAAGTTCAACAACAAAACTTGCCCCGGGCTGATCTTTCTTTGCCATACGCGATGGGCTTGTAGCACTAATTGATCCCTGGTGGCGTTCAATTATTTTCTTGACAACTGAAAGTCCGAGTCCTGATCCTTCAGATGAAGTCTTTTTAGCATTTGATCCACGGTAAAAATCGTTAAATATTTTAGTTAGATCCTTTTCGGGAATACCAATACCATCATCGCAGACTTCAATCAACACACTTCCCTTCTTATCCATTAACTTTACTTCAACTCTACCTCCATCCACATTATATTTGACAGAATTACCGACAAGGTTTGAAATAGCAATATCCAGCAAATACTTATCGCCGGTTATTTGAGTCTTATTTTCCCTTTCATCAATGAACTTCACCTCAACCAAACGCGAAACCGCAAAGGGTTTTCTCTTTTTAATTACCCCGCAAATCAACTCTTCCAAATCAATTTCCTCAACATCAAACTGATCGTATAGATTTAGCTTTGATACATTAAGCACATCATTAATCATCTGAATAGCTTCATCGGATCTGGTTTTAGCTCTTAGAAGTTTCTCTTCAACTTTTTCATCGACAGGACCCAGGAATTTCTGCAATATCAGGTCGAGATAGGATGTAACCGCAGCAATGGGAGTTTTAATTTCGTGTACAATTCCCATTATATATTTCTGTTTTTCCTTTTCCGCGGAATTAATTTTCTTAATTGATTCAACCAGATCTTTTTCCCGGTTGTAAAGCTGTTTAGCAATTCCGTTGGAAAGATAAATACTTACAAAAATCATAAAAGTGAAAGTGGCCAGGTAAGCCGCAACAAAATATACATTGTCATATAAATGAAAATTGAGCAAACCTTCTACATGATAGTGAAAAAGTATCCCCGTGTATTCGAGGGAAATTATAGCAGCAAAGAGCGTGACGAAAACAGATGCTATAGTGTAAACAACGGCTCCGGGAAGAATCAAGCTACCGATGATCATGTGAAAAACGAAAAACATATACAGCGGTGACTCAATACCTCCGGTAATATAAACGAGCAGCAGAAGTGACACCAGGTCCAGTATCATCTGAATCAGGGACAGGTAAATTGGATTAAACGTATGAGGATTGTATTTAACAAACTTCCTGATCCAGTGCAGGAAAACATTATAGACAAAAATAGAAGCAGTTATAACAAAAAGAAAAGTAAGCTGTGTAGGAGTAAATTTGATGTTGAATATCGAATTGGCTATGACTATGAGTGCAAGTAAAACCAGAACAAATCCGTAACGCAGCCTGATAAACCATAGATTTCTTCTGCGAATTGCTACCCAGAATTCCTCCAATTCAAGTGCCCACTCAGGCACACGGCTCATTATCAGTTTATTCAGTAAAATTACCACGGAATTTTACAAGAAATCAAATATTTATTATGCAATGTACTTTCCGCGCTTAACATATTTTGTATGAAGCAACTTATGTGCAAGGTGACCATTAGGACCATCTTTTAGGAACAACTCATAAATTTCCGAAATATGTCTGTTCTCGTGTGATTTTCTGACAGGAAGCGAGAGGTCTTCATCATAAATAGCCTTAGCTCTCTTCCTCCTTATTTCCGGATTCGTAGGAATAGGTTGACCGCCACCACCGAGACAACCGCCAGGACAGGCCATGAATTCAATAAAATGACACTCGCTGAATTTGCCTCCGGCCTTTATATCATCCATTACTTTTTTTGCATTTGCTGTTCCGTGTACTACCGCAATTTTCAGAGTTTTACCTTTTAACCAGTTCCAATCAGGGATAAGATGTTTAATTAATTCAGGAACAGGGCCAACTTCTTCGATCGGTAGCTCTGCAAACCGAATTCCTTCAAATCCTCTAACCGGGGTTATTTCTGCATTTGCAAAAACACTTTCCACTTTATTACCCGTCACAAATTCAACAACCGTTCTTAACGCGGCTTCCATAACACCGCCTGTAGCACCAAAGATTAATCCTGCACCGGAAGCATCCCCAAAAGGATCATCGAAATGCGAAGGAGGCATTTCCGGTAAAAAGATTCCCGCCTCCTTAATCATCTGCGCAAGTTCACGTGTTGTTAGTCCGTAATCAACATCTTTATATCCTGAATCAGCCATCTCCGGTCTGTTACATTCATACTTTTTAGCTGAGCAAGGCATCAGGGCTACTGTTACAATATTCGCCGGATCAATTCCACTTCTTTGTGCATAAAAAGTCTTTATCAATGTCCCGAACATTTGCTGCGGTGACTTCGCGGTACTCAAATTCGGTATGTACTCAGGATAGAAATGTTCAAGAAATTTTACCCAACCGGGCGAACATGAAGTAAATTGCGGAAGTGCAACCTCTTCTTTTTTAACAAGCGCTTTGTATAACCGGGAAATCAACTCTGTCCCTTCTTCAATAATCGTAAGATCCGCCGTGAAGTTCGTGTCGAATACAACATCGAATCCTATCTTTCGCATTGCTGTGTTCAATTCACCTGTCAGAGAGGTGCCCGGTTCCATTCCAAACTCCTCACAGATTGCCGCCCTCGGTGAGGGTGCTGTCTGAATAACCACGTGCTTTTCCGGATCATCTATTGCCGCCCATATCTCATCACGCGGATCGTTTGCACGCAATGCACCGGTTGGACATCGATTAATGCACTGTCCGCAGTTGATGCAAATAACCTCAGCAAGCGGTTTATCAAAGAATGTTCCGATATGAGTATCATGACTCCGGTCTATTGCTTCAAGAACACCCACCTCCTGAATATCAATACAGGTTCTGACGCAACGTTTGCATAGTACGCACTTATCCATATCCCTGACAACAGAATAAGAAGATTTATCAACCTCATACCGCGGCTTTTCTATGTGTCCGAAATTGTACTGATCAACTCCGTATTCTTTTGCTAGTGATTGTAATTCACAATTGTTATTCCTGAAACATGAATAACACTCGCCGTAATGTTCACTTAGCAGTAAATCGAGTATATGTTTTCTTGCTCTTCTTACGGCATTGCTTGTGGTTTTAATTTTTATAGGCTCGGTTATTGGGAAAGCACATGCAGCCTGAAGCGTCCGCATCCCTTCCACTTCTACCACACAAATCCTGCAGACACCTGCAACACACAGATCCTCATGATAACAGAGGGTCGGAATATGCATCTGATTCTGCCGGCATGCTTCCAGTATAGTGGTTCCAAGCGGAACCGAGACCTTCTTTTCATTTATTTCTATTGAAACCGAACCACCTATAAATTCAGGGTGTTCAGGTTTTTCAACTACCAACGGTTTTTGACTTACAGGTGCTCTCAACGTTTCATTATCTGCCATTTGTCCCTCCGTTACCACAATTGAAAATTTCATCGTTGAAATTTTCAAGTATAGATATGAAAGGATTGGGGCTCGACTGACCCAAACCGCATTTTGAAGCTAATTGCATTGTTCTTCCAAGATCTTTTAATTTATTTATATAGGAAAAAGTGTACTGGCCTTTTTCAATCATCTCGACTCCCTCCAGAAGCTTTACATTTCCCATTCGACATGGTGTGCACTGTCCACATGATTCATCCACAAAGAATTCCATAAAGTTTTTTAACACCTTAAGCATATCCCTGCTTTCATTGAAAATTTTCACGGAACCACCTGTAGAAACATCTTCATATGCCAGTGTCCTGTTGAATTGTGATTTGGGTATGCAAAAACCTGAGGCGCCGCCAATCTGAACTGCTTTAGTATCACGGGCTCCGACCTTGTTAAGCAATTCGGAAATTTTCGTTCCCCATGGAAGCTCATAAACACCCGGTTTATCACAATCACCGGAAACAGAGAACAATTTTGAGCCGGTAGATTTACTTGTACCGAATTCAGCAAACCACGCTCCGCCCTTCATCACAATATGAGTTACTGAAGCGAGTGTCTCAACGTTGTTTACGGAAGTTGGTCTTCCAAGAAATCCCGTATTAATCGGATACGGTGGTCTGTTTCGTGGTTCCCCCCGATGCCCTTCAAGTGATTCAATCAGGGCAGTCTCCTCACCACAGACGTACGCACCGGATCCTAACACAATATTGATATCAAAATCAAATCCTTTCTTCCCGGCGATGTTTGTACCGAGAAGGTTATCCTTTCTCATTTCCTCGAGATAATCTTCCAAAGGTCTGAGCAGGTACTCGTACTCACCCCGAAGATATACTATTCCTTTACGCGCACCGATTGTGTAACCTCCCACGACCATTCCATCGAATACAAGCTCAGGATATTCTATTAGCAGAACTCTGTCCTTAAATGTACCCGGCTCACCTTCATCAGCATTACATACAAGGAACTTTTCATCAGCTTTAGCTGCGCTGGTTAACATCCATTTTGTTGAAAGCGGAAAACCTGCACCACCTCTGCCTCTCAGTTTAGAATCTTTCAGCTCAAACAAGATATCGTTTCTCGACATAGTAACCGTTTTTTTAACTGCATCCCCTCTTGTATATTCGGAGAAAATCACCTGTCCTGTTCTTTTCTTTATATTTAATTCCATATTAACCTCTACTTAACCTTGCTTACAAGCTCAACTGCTTTTTCAGGAGTAAGCTTCAGGAAAACTTGATCGTTAATTGCCATTGCGGGTCCCACATCACATAGTCCGAGGCAATTTGCATATTCAAGTGTAAATTTATTATCCTTGGTTGTCTCTCCAACTTTAATTCCCAGCTCACGTTCAATAGCCTGCACTAATCCAGTTTTACCCTGCATATCGCAGGCGATCGTTTGGCAAACACGAATCAGGTTTCTTCCTTTAGGACTTGAATTCAGAAAGGCAAAAAAAGAAATCACACTATAAACTTCCACTGGGTGGATATTCAACAGCCTCGCAACTTCCTGCTGTGCAAAGTCAGAAATATGTCTGTGCTTTTTTTGAATTTCATGCAGAATCATTAGTAATGCGGAACGGTCATTTCCGTATTTCCCGACGTAGCTCTCGATTTCTTCGGAGAGAGCATTTTTTTCTGCGACTAACATTTACTCACTCCTTATAGTTTAATAGTAAGAGTTTTTCTACTTTATCAACCAGGGAATCAGGAGAAATTGGTTTCTCAACAAAATCGTCAACCGGAACCATTTCACCCGCGGCGAATTCCAGTCCGAGGGCCTTGGAAACTGATGTATACATAATTATTGGAATGTAAATTTTTTCCCGCCTGAGTTTTTGAGCAAGGAAAAAACCATCATCCGGCTCACTCATCATTACATCAAGAATAATCAAATCAGGTTTCTGCTCCCTTACCAACTTATAGCCGTCTTCAGGATTTGTAGCGGATATCACTTCGTAGCCCTTTGATGTAAGTACGAGACTGCTCGCTTCGATGATATCCGGATCGTCATCTATTACTGCAATTTTTGCCATATAAATTATCCATCTGTTTTGTTCTGATTCGTGTTTCTGCCTTGCCAAATAGTTACATGTTAAATGCCATGGTTCTAACTGAAAAAGAGTTATTTTTAATCGATTAAGGATGATTTTGTCGCCTGATTTAATTCTTAATTCTTATATGTTAGAAGGTTTGTTTCTCAAAAGAGATAAGGAAAATTCAATGAAGTTGTTTCTTAGAAAATAATGCTGATTGTTCATACAAGTTCTATATTTTCTTTATTTGACCATGAATTCTTGACTCTTTAGACAAGAAAGCTGGGGATCGGGAATAAATTTGTTTTAAATTCTTTGCCGATTAACAAATAAATCTTATTATTTTAGAAACGTCCTAACTCTAAATTTTACGGGGCTATATCACTGAAACAAAAAGTTAGATATACATATATCGATCTGCTTCGCGGATGGGCGATCATACTTATGATTGAGCCGCATGTTTTCAATACTTTTCTGCTGCCGGAACTAAAGCAAACGGGATGGTTTGGTGTCGTTACTTTTATAAATGGTCTGATTGCACCGGCATTTCTTTTTGTATCAGGACTTGTTTTCGAGGTTTCTTCAGGTAGTAAGCTTGATGATATGCGGAAATTTAAACTTCCGTTCTGGAAAAAACTCTGGAGAATTATTTCAATTATCCTGATAGGCTATGCACTTCACCTACCCTATAAGTCACTTTCTAAAATTATAAACAAAGCCACACCGGATCAGCTTCAGCAATTCTTTGCTGTGGATGTTCTTCAGTGTATTGGTGTCGGATTGCTCGTTTTATTTGCATTGAGATTAATAATACGTTCTGATAAAGTTTACCATTACACTCTAATCATTCTGACTCTAATTGTAATTAGCATATCGCCCCTTTTCTGGAAGATAGAATTTGCAAATTACATGCATCCTGTTTTTGCAAACTACCTTAACAGATTGAATGGGTCGCTATTTCCTATTTTCTCGTGGATTGGCTTCATTTTAATCGGTGCAATCTTCGCAAAATATTTTCTTGATTCTGCTGGAAAAGAAAAAGAAAAAAAATTTATTAAGGGAACTGCAATTACCGGATTGATAATGTTGCTCTCTGGTCATTTTTTCTATTCAGGATTATTTCCCGGTCATTTAACCTCCATTATTCCAAATCCGGTATTTTTCGTTGAACGGCTTGGATATGTTTTAGTCTTTGCATCCCTCTGCTGGTATTACAACAATTGGAGAAATGTACAGAAGTCTTTTGTGCTTGACGCCAGCCGGGAATCACTATTGATCTACTGGTTACACCTTTTAGTTATTTACAGTGTAATCTGGGGAAGAAATGATATTAATGATTTTAATGGTGCTGATAGCAAAACTCTGGGGATGGACAAAAGTGAAATTTCCGAAGTACTCTACCAAAGTTGCCTGGGGAATAGTTGGAGTATTGTTTATAATTTTCTTACTAAGCTGATCTATTGACTGTGTCAATTTTAGTAAAGATGACATCTTTATGCTTGTCTACCCTTGACGAAAAAGATGTCATCTTTCTAAAGGTTACAAAACTATTTCAGCAAAATCATTTTCTTCACTGAAACGTTCTCACCTGCCTGCAGCTGATACAAATAAACTCCGCTTGTTAATTTGGATGCATCAAAGTCTACTTCGTGATATCCTGATTCCATTTCTTTATCAACCAATGTTTCAACCAATTGTCCAAGTGTATTATAGATATTTATCTTGACTCTGCTTTCTACTGGTAATGCAAACTTAATTATCGTTGTTGGATTAAAGGGGTTCGGATAATTTTGATAAAGCACAAAATTGGTAAGAGAAATTTCTTCTGATTTAATACCGGCTGTTATTTCATATTTAGGAAAGATTGATGGATCTCCCCATAAATTCAACATTCTAATCGTGTAAGAATTGGTAAAATAATTTCTACTTTCGTTTAGAGCATCTCCCAAGGTTCTTCTTTCTGTTCCAAACATATTATTACTGACTTCTTCCAGTAACAATTCCTGTTGCATAAGAAAAGTATATCCAACTGGAGCTATCACATTAATTGATGCCTCATCATCTAAAAGAAATCGGTTTGCTAATCCGTGTTTATCAACTTCAAAAGAGTACCTTTGATGGGCTAAGAAAAAAGTTATAAAATATTTGGGTTCATTATGAATCAAATTAATATCAGATGTGTCTATTAAGCTGAAATAGCTGAATTGAGCTGGGAGTGCATGGCCAATAAGCCATAACGAATTTACACCAATTGTATTCAAGTAGTTAAGAATTGAATCTCTATCTACACCCTGCGGTAATGAATCACTTTCTGCATATGTATAGTTACTAAAGTGTTCGGGATATTGTGATAAAAGGAAGTCTGCAACTTGATTATAAGCTTGAACTGTTTGATTGTCGGGATATGTTTGTTTTACAAACAAGTTTCTGTTCATCCAATCAGAGTATGTTGTATCGGTCTCATAAACCATTACTTTTGATATATAGTTTTGAATTTCATATTCATACTTAGCTGGCACTCTACCTATTTGAAACGAACCCGTTGAAGTATCACTGCTAAACGCATTTACAGAATATTTAAAATCAGTATAAGCTGTGTCTATATAAGGTCCAAAAATGAAAATATCAGGAAAAGATGGGACCTTGCTTAAGTCCCCAATTAATAAAAAATATTTTGGTCTCGGATCTTTCCAGAAGGTTCCTGCGTAGCTGATAAAATCTCTTATGTTGTTTTGTGGCGTTGCGCTTGAGTCAAACTCTGCAAAGATTTGAGTTGTGTCTACAATAAGAGTTCTGAAATCTCTAACTGTCTCTTTATGCTGTTTGAATGGTTCGCAGGTT
>WOR8_10002437_pt1 | contig 24796 bp, 24 predicted proteins | sample DeeMarSeWOR38_10_FD_19890 | JGI IMG/M metagenome (IMG submission 19890) | reverse complement strand
CTCGAGTTCGCCTTCCACGGCGAATCGGGAATCGTGTGGGCCGGCATCTTCGGTGCCTTGAACGGGCTTGCGGCCGGTCCGATCGCGCTCGCCATCCTGCCGGTGGCCGAATACGCGTTCGGGTACACGAGCGACATCCGGCTCGTGGAGCTCTCGAGCACAAGCCATCCCCTCCTCCGGCGCCTCATGATCGATGCTCCCGGGACGTTTCACCACAGCGTCGTTGTGGGAACGTTGGCCGAAGCCGGCGCGACGGCGATCGGCGCCAACCCGTTGCTCTGCCGCGTGGCAGCGCTGTTCCACGACGTGGGAAAGATCGGCAAGCCCGAATTCTTCTTCGAGAACCAGGCGGGCGGGAGCAACATCCACGACAATCTGACGCCGGGGATGAGCCGGATCGTCATCCTCTCTCATGTCAAGGAGGGCGTCCGGCTCGCGGGCGAGCACCGTCTCGGGGAACGGATCATCGAGATCATCTCCCAGCACCACGGCACCAGCCTCCTCTACTTTTTCCTGGAAAAGGCGCAACCGATGATCCAGGAGCGCAAGGCGTCCGAGGAGAGTTTCCGCTACCCGGGGCCGCGTCCCAGGAGCAGGGAAGCCGCCATCATCATGCTCGCGGACACCGCGGAGGCCACCTGCCGGAGCCTTCGGAGCCCTTCTTCCCACGAGATCGAGGAGGCGGTGACCCGGATTGTGAACAGAGCCTACCTCGACGGCCAGCTCGACGAGTGCGACATGACGCTGCGCGACCTTTCCACGGTCGGCAAGGCGTTCAGCAGGGTCCTCTCCGCCATTTCCCACAGCCGCCTGGAATACCCGAAAGCCCCGGTGCGCAGGATCCAGTGAACCGGGGAGCCTCCAGGTACAGGATCAGCGTCCGGCAGCACATGCGGCCCATCCCTTTCCGGGGAGATATCCTCCGGGGGCTTGTCCGGAGGGCCCTCGGGATCCTGGGGGTGTCGAGGGCGGATCTCCGGATCCTGGTTGTGGAGGACGGGGAAATGGAGCAGTGGAACCGGGAATTCCTCGGCCGGACGGGGACGACAAACGTGATCTCCTTCCCCGAGGACGACACGGGAGAGGCGTCCTCCGCCCTCCTTGCAGGGGATATCCTGCTTTCCGCCCGGTCCTGCCTCGCACAGACGAGGAACTGGCCGTGCTCGAAAGAGGAGAGAGTCCTGTACTTCATCATCCACGGCGTGGTGCACCTCCTCGGGTACGATCACGAAAAAGGAAGGGCGGAGGCTGCCCGGATGCGCAAGGAGGAAATCCGGGTGTACCGCTCCTGCCTGGGAGAGGGGAGAAGCCCCATTTGAAGGGCGAACTTTCCGGGGAGATCGCCCGGGACTACCCGGATGGATGGGCCTCTGCGCCCGGGACGGCCGCCCTCTGCGCGGTCTTTTCCGCATTGTACGCGCTGGGCATGCCCGGCTATGACATCCCGGGACTTTCCTTTGCGTGCCTCGTCCCCCTCCTGGTCATGTCAACCGTGTCCTCCGGCGCCCGCCAGGCCGCGTGGAGAGGATGCCTGGCCGGCACTCTCGCCAATCTCCTCCTCATTTACTGGATCGCCTACACGGTGGCCGTGCCGGGGAATCTGGGATGGTTTCTGGGGGGGCTCTCCGCCCTTCTTGTCTCGGCCTATCTGGGGATCTACGTCTCCCTCGCCGCACTCTTTGCCCACCTCCTCCGGAGGCGGTTCGGGATCGCGGGATTGTGGGGGTTTCCCGCCGCGTGGGTATGCGTCGAGTACGCCAGGTCCGTCCTGTTCACCGGTTTTCCCTGGCTGCTCCTCGGGTACGGTCTTTCCGGGGATTCCCGACTCCGCCAGGCGGCAGATCTGGCGGGGGTCTACGGGCTGGGATTCCTTTTGGCGACGGCGAACGTCTGTTTGTACATCGCAGGCGCCAGTCGGGCCCAGGGGAAACGGAAGGTCCTGTTTTTCCATCTGGCCGGCGCGGCTGCGGTCGCCCTGTTCCTCCACGCGTATGGGGCCGCGGGGAAGGCCTCGGAGGGTCGGAATGCCCCGGGGGTGACCATCCGGGTGGGAATCGCGCAGGGGGGGATCGACCAGTCCCTCAAGTGGAACCCCGTTCGCCAGAAGGAGACGCTCCGGATCTACGGGACCCTGACGAAGGAAGCGGCAGGGAAGGGCGTGGAGGTGGTCGTGTGGCCCGAGACGGCCGCACCGTTTTTCTACGGGTGGGAACGGGAAATGAGCGCAGCGGTGGACGGTGTGGCGATCGAGAACGGGGTTCCGCTCATCTTCGGCGCCCCCTGGTTCGACCCTTCCGGGGGGGGGAAGTATTACAACAGCGTCTTCCTCCTCGGGAGAGGAGGAATCGCGGAGGGGAGGTACGACAAGCAGCACCTGGTTCCGTTCGGAGAGTACATCCCCCTCCGGCGCCTCCTCTTCTTTCTCCAGAAACTGACGGTGGGAGAGGAGGATTTTTCCGCAGGGGGGGACCCGGCCCTGTTTGTTGTGCGGGGGGAACCCGTAGGGGCCACTGTCTGTTACGAGGCGATCTTTCCGGGGATTCTCCGTGAGAGTGTCCGGGAGGGGGCGACGTGGCTGGTAAACGTCACCAATGACGCCTGGTTCGGGGACACGGTTGCGCCCCGCCAGCACCTCGCCATGGCGAGAATGAGGTCCGTGGAGTTCCGGAGACCGATGGTGCGGGCTGCGAACGCTGGGATCAGTGCGATCATCGACGAGAGGGGAGAGTTGGTGGCGACACTGGGGCTCTTTCGAAAGGGGATCCTCGTGGGCGAGATCCACCCTCGGGGAGGGGAGACGGTATATGCGAAAACGGGTGATATATTCGCGATTTTTTGTACTATAATTACTTTTTTAATCCTGATGATCCCCGGGAGAGGAACCGATGGCAGTAGGAGTCCTGGCAGAAAAATCCGGATTGCTTGAATCGCGCTTCGACGATCTTCGGGGCTACCTTTGAGGTAGAACGGAAAAAAGCCCGCCTGGCCGAACTCGAGGAGGCTACCGCAAAGGAAGGTTTGTGGGATTCCCCCGAAAAGGCGGAATCCCTGTTGAAGGAGCGCAAGGCTCTCGAGACGATTCTCGCGAAGTGGGCGGACATCGCGAAATCCCTCGAGGACCTCCACGCCTACCTCGAGCTCTACGACGAGAAGGAGGATCCTGCCCTCGCCACCGAGATCGAGCAGCACGCCGATTCCCTGTCGGCGCGTCTCGACGATATGGAGGTGGAGCGGATGCTCGGCGGGGAAAGCGACGAGCGGAACGCCATCGTAACGATCCATGCCGGGGCCGGAGGGACCGAGTCGCAGGACTGGGCGGAGATGCTCCTCAGGATGTACACCCGGTTTGCCGACAGGAGCGGGTTCGGCGTCGAGGTGGTGGAGCGGCAGGAAGGGGAAGAGGCCGGGATCAAAAGCGCCACATTTCTTGTGTCGGGGGACCACCCGTACGGGTATTGGAAAGCGGAAAGCGGTGTGCACCGCCTCGTGAGGATCTCCCCCTTCGATGCGAACAAGAGGCGGCACACGTCGTTCGCGTCGGTGTTCGTATCGCCCGAGATCGACGACAACGTTCAGATCCAGATCAACGACTCCGACCTGAAAATCGACACGCTCCGGTCCAGCGGAGCCGGCGGGCAGCACGTCAACAAGGTCGAGTCGGCGGTCCGGATCACCCACGAACCCTCCGGGGTCACGGTGCTGTGCCAGCAGGAGCGGTCCCAACACAAGAACCGTGCCACGGCGATGAAGATCCTCCGGTCGAAGCTGTACGAACTGGAAATGCGCCAGCGGGCAGCAAAGGTAGCGGAGGCGCACAAGACGAAAAAGGAGATTGCCTGGGGGTCGCAGATCCGGTCCTATGTCCTTGCCCCTTACCGCATGGTGAAGGACCACCGCACAGGGCACGAGACGGGAAACGTGGACGCCGTGCTGGACGGCGAACTGATCGCATTCATTCGCAAATATCTTCTTTCTGCGGGCGCGGAAGGCGAGCAGCGCTCCGCGTAGCCGGGAAACGCGCGACAGTGCGCCGGGCGGGGAGGCAGCTTCCCGGGAATCGGCGATCAACAACGGAGGGCCCCTTTTGACGGAAGAATGGAACGACCTCGTCAGGGAACGGATGCGGAAAGCGGACGAGGTCCGGCATCGCGGCGGCAACCCGTACCCGAACGACCAGCGGGTAGGGTGGACGACGGCTGACGCGAAGCGAATCGCGGAGGGGAAAGAGGCCAAGGACCTGGAAAGAGAAAGGATCCGGGTGGACATCGCCGGCCGGGTCGTGGCAGCCCGGCACTTCGGGAAAGCGGCGTTCCTGGTGATCGCAGACCGGACCGGGAGGCTGCAGGCCTACCTGAAACAGGACAAGATCACCGAGGAGGAGTATCTCCGGTTTCGGGAGGCGACGGACGTCGGGGACATCGTCTGGGTGGAAGGACCCCTCTTCATCACCCGGACGGGAGAGTTGACCGTCCAGGCGGAGCGCTTCCGCGTTCTCACCAAGTCTCTCCGGCCCCTTCCCGAAAAATGGCACGGGCTCTCCGACGTGGAGACCCGCTACCGGCAGAGGTATGTGGACCTGATCGTCAACGACGGGGTGCGGGAGGTCTTCCGGAGGCGCAGCCAGATCATCTCCTTTCTCCGGAACTTCCTGGCGTCGAGGGATTTCCTCGAGGTGGAGACCCCGATGATGCAGCCGGTGGCGGGGGGGGCCGCCGCCCGGCCGTTCATCACGCACCACAACGCACTGGACATGGACCTGTTCCTCCGGATCGCCCCCGAGCTGTATCTCAAGCGCCTTCTCGTGGGGGGGATCGAGCGGGTCTTCGAAATCAACCGGAACTTCCGGAACGAGGGGATCTCCACCCAGCACAACCCCGAGTTCACGATGCTCGAATTCTACCAGGCCTATGCGACCTACGAGGATTTCATGAGCCTCACCGAGGAGATGCTCTCCTCCCTCGCCCTTTCCCTCTTCGGAAAAACCGCTGTGAACGTTCAAGGGCAGACGGTCGATTTCGCCCCCCCCTGGGAGAGGGTAACGGTTGCGGGAGCTGTCGCGCGATACGGAAACGCCCCGGAGGAGCGGCTGGCCGACCCGGGGTTCCTCAGGGAAATGGCCCTTGGGCTGGGGCTTCCCGTGAAAGAGGACGCAACGGCGGGCGCTCTCCTGGTCTCCATCTACGAGGAAGTCGCCGAACCGAAGATCGGGGGGCCGGTCTTCGTCACGGAATATCCCATCGAAGTGTCGCCTCTTTCCCGGGCGAACGATTCCCGCCCCCACGTCGTGGACCGGTTCGAGCTGATCGTTGGGGGGAGGGAGATCGCCAACGCGTTTTCGGAGCTTACCGACCCCCTGGAGCAGAGACGACGGTTCGAGGAGCAGCGAAAGGCCCGCGAGAGGGGGGACGAAGAGGCGCACGCGATGGACGAAGATTTCCTCCGCGCGCTCGAATATGGCATGCCTCCGGCGGCGGGCGAGGGGATCGGGATAGACCGCCTGGTGATGATTTTCACCGACTCCCCTTCCATCCGGGACGTGATCCTCTTCCCGCAGCTTCGGAAAGAAGGGTAGCGCAGGGTGGCCCTTCCGGTCGAATATTTCATCGGCCTGAAATACCTCCTGGCCAAGCGGAAACAGACGTTCATCTCCATCATCACGGCGATCTCGATTGCCGGCGTGGCAGTCGGCGTGATGGCGCTCATCATCGTCCTTGCCGTGATGAACGGGTTCGAGAAGGAGCTCAAGGACAGGATTCTCGGTGCCACCGCCCACATTCACGTGACCAACCTCGAGGGGAGCATCTCCGACCCCTTTGCACTCGCACAGCGGGTCGGGACGATGGACGGCGTAACCGCGGCCAGCCCCTATATCTTCTCCCAGGTGATGATCTCCTCGGGAACCGCATCGACGGGGGCGATCCTGCGCGGTGTGGATGTCGCCACGATCGGAAAGGTGACGCGGCTTCCGCAGGAAATCCGGAAGGGAAAGATCGAGGATCTCGATCGGAAGACGACGAACGGCCTGCACGGTGTGATCCTCGGGAAGGAGCTTGCCGCCAACCTGGGCGTGTCTCCGGGGGACATCGTGGAGATCCTGGTTCCCGGGGGGAACATCACCCCGATGGGAGCGTTCCCGGGAGTCGCGACATTCCGCGTCGCGGGATTTTCCGAATCGGGAATGTACGAGTACGACTCCTCCTTCGCCTACGTGTCCCTGAAAGAGGCGGGGAGGATGATGGGAATGGAGGGGCGTGCCACGGGGGTCGAGGTCAAGGTCGGCGACATCTACCAGGCGGGACAGATCGCGTCCCGCATCCGGGTCGAGCTCGGCTACCCCTACTGGGCCAAGGACTGGATGCAGAGCAATCGGAACCTTTTTTCGGCACTGAATCGTCCTGATCGTGATGGTCGCCGCCTTCAATATCATCAGCACGCTCATCATGGTCGTCATGGACAAGACCAAGGACATCGCCGTGCTGATGACACTGGGTGCGACGCGCGGGATGATCCGCAAGATCTTCGCACTCGAGGGGCTTCTGATCGGGGTAGCGGGGACCTTTGCGGGAACGGTCCTCGGGGTTCTTCTCTGCTACCTTCTTCGACGGTATCAGTTTATCCGGCTGCCGAGCGACGTGTACTACATCTCGACCCTGCCGGTGGACCTTTCCCCGGCGATCCTGATTCTGGTCGGGGCGTGCTCCATCCTGATCTGTTTCCTGGCGACCCTCTACCCCTCGCGGCAGGCCTCGCTCGTCGATCCTGCAGAGGCGATCCGGTATGAATAGCGTCGCGTTCCTGCGCGTCGAAAACCTCCGGAAGGAATTTCCGAAAAAGGGCGGACCGGTGGAGGTTCTGAAAGGGATCTCTTTTTCCCTGAACCGCGGCGAGATGCTCGGAGTGGTCGGTGTATCCGGGGCCGGCAAAACGACACTCCTCCAGATCCTGGGAACCCTCGATCGGGCGACCTCGGGGAGCGTGTTCTACGACGGGCAGGACGTGACGCTGATGACCGAGGGCGAGCTTTCCGGGTTCCGGAACCGGAAAGTGGGTTTCGTATTCCAGTTCCATCATCTGTTGCCCGAGTTTGACGCGCGGGAGAACGTGATGCTCCCCTGCCTGATCGCCGGCTTGGACCGGGACAAGGCCAGGAAGAGGGCGGAGGACCTGCTCGCGGAGGTCGGACTTTCCGAAAGGTTCACCCACCGGGTCGGGGAGCTTTCCGGAGGCGAACTGCAGAGGGTCGCCATCTGCAGGGCGTTGGTGATGGGTCCGGAAATCCTCCTGGCCGACGAACCCACCGGAAACCTGGACAAGGGGACCGCAGGGGAGGTGGCGGTACTCCTGGGGGACCTGAACCGGAGCAGAAATCTTTCCCTGGTGGTCGTCACACACAACGAAGCGTTGGCCGGGAGAATGCACCGGGTTCTCAAGATCGACGATGGGCGGATCGCGAAGTGACCGCCTTTCGGGTGGCTGCCTCGACCGTCGCGGCCATCCTGGCAGTCGCGACGATCTTACCTCCGCACGCCGGTTCGGCCGGTTTCCCCGTCCTGGAGATCCGGGTGCAGGGGGCGAACCGGGTGGGATCCGATGCGATCCTGCGGGCCATGGGAACCCGCGTGGGCGACGAGTTCGACCCCGCGAAAATCCGGGAGGATGTGAAGGCGATCTACCGCATGGGGTATTTTTCCAACGTGAAAATCGACGCGGAGGAGGTTTCCGGCGGCCTGCACCTGACCGTGCTCGTCGTGGAAAAGCCGGTCGTCTCCACCATCGCCATCGAGGGGAACAAGGAGGTGGACACCTCCGACCTCCGGGAGGTGCTCTCGGTCAAGGAGCGGACCCTCTTCCAGGAGGAGAAGGTCAAGGAGTCTGCGCGCAAGATGCGCGAGGTCTACCAGAACAAGGGGTATTACGACGCGACCGTCGATTCCTCCGTCGAGGAGGAGGCGGACGGATCCATCCGCGTCGCCTTCCGGGTCTCGGAGGGGGAAAAGCTGATGATCGAAACGATCCGCATCACCGGGAACCAGTATCTGGGGGAGAAGGAAATCCGGAAAGGGATGGAGACGGAGGAGAAGGGCATCTTCTCGTTCCTCACCGAATCGGGAACGTTCAAGAAGGATATGATCGAGAACGACGTCCGGAGGATCGAGGCGCTCTACCACAACAACGGCTTCCTGGACTCCAAAATTTTCGATCCGAAGATCGAAAGGGGGCCCAAGGGACTGGTGGTGACGATCCACGTGTTCGAAGGACGGCAATACCGCGTCGGCGAAATCCGGTTCTCCGGGGAGTCCGGGTTGAGTGAAATGGAACAAAGAAGGGGCTTGAGGCTCAGGAGCGGAGAGGTGTTCAGCCGGGAGGCCCTTCTTTCGGATGTCCTGACACTGACCACGGCCATGAACGACAAAGGGTACGCCCTCGCGATCGTCTCCCCTCTCGTGGAAAAGCGCAAGGAATATCCCCTCGCGGACTTGACGTACAAGGCGGAAAGGGGGGACAAGTTCCGGTTCGGAAGGGTGGACGTGGTCGGCAACACCAAGACGCTCGATCGCGTGATCCGCCGAAACCTCTCCGTGGCCGACGGCTTGACGTACAACGCCACCGGGCTCAAACAGAGCAAGGAGAACCTCACCCGCATCGGCTACTTCAAGGACGTCAAGATCAGTACGGCCCCCTCGGATGTTCCGAAGGAAATGAACGTCAAGGTGGAAGTCGAGGAAGGTCCGACCGGGACCGTGTCGGGGGGGTTGGGGTTCAGTTCCGCAGACGGGCTCTTCGGCGTGATCCAGCTAAGCGAGAACAACCTCCTGGGGAGGGGCTGGAAGGCCTCCCTCAACACCCAGTTCGGTACCAAGAGAAAGGTGTTCAGCCTCGACTTCCGGGACCCCTACTTTTTCGATACCGATTTCAGCTTTCTCGCGAATGCCTATAATACGGAAACCGAGTACACCGATTTTTCGGAAAAACGGAAGGGCGGAAAGGTAGGGTTCGGGTACTCGTTCACAAGAAACATCTCGGCCAGCCTGGCACTCCGGCTCGACACCACGGACGTTTACGACCCGGGAACCGCGATCTCCCCGATCCTGAAGGAGGAGTTCAGCAAGGGGGCCCAGAAGACCAATAGCCTCACGTTCCACGTCGACCGGAACACCACGGACAGGTACATCGACCCCTCGCGCGGGACCGTGCAGACCGGGACGGTCGAGTACGCGGGGGGGCCGCTGGGGGGCGATTCCGAATTCGTGAAATATTTCCTGAACGGGAAGGCGTTTTTTCCCGTGACGGCGTCGACCGTCCTCTCCGGGAACATCCTGTGGGGGCACGTTGTCAGCACCGTGGGAGGGAGGGTGCCGATCTACGAACGCTTCTTTCTGGGAGGCCCCTACACGATCCGGGGGTTCGAGACCAGGACCATCTCTCCGGTGGACCCGAACACCGATGAGGATATCGGCGGGACCAAGGAATTGGTGATCAATGTGGAATACCTCTTCCCCCTGCTGGGGGAGGTCGGGTTCAAGGGGGTCCTGTTTTTCGACATAGGCAACACCTGGGGGCAGGGGGAGTGGCCGTGGGAGATGAAGCCGTGGAACGGACCTCCCTTCCGGTATGCGGCGGGAGTCGGCATCCGCTGGTACTCGCCGATGGGGCCGCTTCGGTTCGAGTGGGGGTGGAACCTGAACCCCCAGCCCGGCGAGGATAAAATGGTCATGGAATTTACGGTCGGTACGGCATATTAACCAGGAGGGTATGCAATGCGCAAGCAGTTACCATGGATTTTTGCGGCGGTGGTTGTGTTGGCGGTGATGGCTGCGGGGACGGCGTGGGCGGAGGATCTCAAGGTCGCCGTGATCGATGTCAACAGGGTCCTGAACGAATCCGACGCCGGAAAGGCCGCGAAAAAGAAGATGGAGGACCGGTACGAGGAGCTCAAGAAGAAGATCGACGTGAAGAACGACGAGGCGCGGAAGATGAAGGAGGATCTGGACAAGCAGAAGATCCTTCTGGGAAAGGAGAAACTGAAGGAGAAGGAGGATGCCCTCAACGCGAAGGTCGCCGAACTGCGCCAGCTCACCCAGGAGGCGGAGAAGGAGATGCAGACCCGCCAGAGTGAGCTGACCCGCGATATCCTCCAGGTCATCGAGGGGCAGGTAAACAAGGTCGTGGAGAAAGAGAAGATCGACCTGGTGCTGGAGAGAACCAGCGGGGTCATTCATTTCGACCCGTCGTTGGACATCACCACCAAGGTGCTCGATCTGGTGAACAAGGAGAAGCCCGGTGGGAAATGAGTTCCTCCTGTCCGACCTCGCGGCCCGGATCGGGGCACGGGTGGTCGGAGATGGGGACGCAGTCGTTTCCGGCATCGCCCCGATCGAGGAGGCCGGGCCCGGACAGGTGACGTTTCTCGCAAACCCGAAGTATCTTCGCTTCGCGAGGGATTCGAACGCCGCGGCGATCATCGCGCGGGAAGTCGTATCCGGGGCCCGGACGAACTTTCTCCTTGCCGACAACCCGTACTTCGCTTTTGCGTGCGCGGTCGAGGCGTTCCATCCACCGGGGCGCCTTGCGCCGGGGGTGTCCGACAGGGCGGTCGTAGACCCATCCGCCCGGGTCGGGAAGGGCGTCACCGTCTCGCCGTTTGTATCCGTCGGGGAAGGGGCGGAGATCGGGGACAACACCGTCCTGTTTCCCGGCGTCAGCGTGGGGAACGGGGTGATCATCGGCGCGGACTGCCGGATCTATCCCAACGTCGTGATCTACCACGGCACCAGAGTGGGTTCCCGGGTGATCCTGCACGCGGGGTGCGTCATCGGAAGCGACGGCTTCGGGTTCGCCCCGACGCCCGAAGGGTACAGGAAGATCCCCCAGGTGGGAACGGTGGAGATCGAGGACGACGTGGAGATCGGGGCCAACACCACCATCGACAGGGCGACGCTCGGGGTCACCCGGGTCTGCAGGGGGACAAAGCTGGACAACCTCGTCCAGGTTGCGCACAACGTGGTGATCGGCTCCGGCACGGTGATCGCGGCGCAGGCCGGGATCTCGGGGAGCACGCGGATCGGCAGCCGTGTCATGATCGGGGGGCAGGCGGGACTCGCGGGTCACCTTGAGGTGGAGGACGGCATCATGCTTGGGGCGAAGTGCGGCGTGCCCGATTCGCTCCGCGCCTCGGAGTCCCGGGTCTGGTCGGGGATCCCTGCGATGCCGCATCCCACCTGGCTCAGGATGGCGTCCCTGCTACCGAAGTTGCCCGAACTCTTCCGCCGCGTGAAGCGGCTCGAGGAAGGAAAAACACCGAAGGGGGAAAAGTAACATGTTCACGACACAGGAGATCATGAGATTGCTGCCCCACCGGTATCCTTTTCTTCTCGTGGACCGCATCATCGAATTCGAGCCGGGCCGGCGGATCGTCGGGCTCAAGAACGTCACCATCAACGAGCCCTTTTTCCCGGGGCACTTTCCCGAGTACCCCATCATGCCCGGTGTGCTCATCATCGAGGCATTGGCGCAGGTGGGAGGAATCCTCGCCCTCAAGGCGCCGGGCGGAGAGAGGAAAATCGTTCTCTTCGCAGGCATCGACAATTGCAAATTCCGCCGGCCCGTTCTTCCCGGCGACCAGATACGCCTCGAGTGCAACGTGACCGGCCAGAAAGGCCCGATATGGAAGGTGCGCGGCGAAGCCTCGGTGGACGGTGTCCTCGCGGCGCAAGCCGACCTGACCGCATCCCTGGTCGAACGGCCAGCCGAAGGGAACGGGAAAGGAGGGCATCGATGATCCATCCGACAGCAATCATCGATCCCGACGCGTCTCTCGGGGAAAACGTGGAGATCGGCGCGTATGCGATCGTCGGTCCCCGGGTGACGCTGGGGGACGGGTGCAAGATCGGGTCGCACGCGATCATCGAATCGCACGCCAGGATCGGGAAAGGCACCCGCGTGTTCTCCTTTGCGTCGGTCGGCACCCCGCCCCAGGACCTCAAGTTCCAGGGAGAGGAGACCTGGGTGGAGATCGGTGACGGGTGCACCATCCGGGAGTACGTGACGGTGAACCGGGGGACCGTGCCCGGGGGGGGGGTGACGCGGGTCGGAAACGGCGTGCTCCTGATGGCCTATTGCCACATCGCCCACGACTGCCACATCGGCGATCGTGTGATCATGGCCAACGCGGCGATGCTGGCGGGGCACGTCGACATCGGCACGGGGGCGATCATCGGGGGCATCGTGGGCATCCATCAGTTCGTCCGCATCGGCTCGTATGCGATCGTAGGTGCGATGTCCGGCATTCCCCTCGACATCCCGCCGTACGTGACAGCGGTCGTCGCCCGAGGCCAGAAAGGACGAGGGCTGTTTGGACTGAACCTCATCGGATTGAAAAGGAACCGGTTTTCGGAGGAGACGATCGCGGAACTCAAGAAAGCCTACCGGATCCTGTTCCGCTCGGGCCTGCCCAAGGGGGAGGCACTCGGCCGGGCGGAGGCCGAAACGGCGCCTCTTCCCGAAGTCCGGCATCTCCTGGAGTTCGTCAGGACCAGCAAGCGGGGAGTGCAAAGGTAGAGCATGCTTCGGGTTGGCGTCATCGGGGTCGGATACCTCGGCAGGCTGCATGCCCAGAAGATCGCGTCGTTCGACGACGTCGAGTTCATCGGGGTCTGCGACGCCGACGGGGAGCGGGGAACGTCGGTTGCGGAGGAGTTCGGGACATCCTTCCTCGGGGACACCCGGACCCTGTTGCAGCGGGTCGATGCGGTCTCCATCGCGGTGCCCACGACCGCCCATTTCCGGGTGGCCAGAGAGGCGATGCGGGCGGGGGTCCACGTTCTCCTCGAGAAGCCGATCGCAGCCTCCGTCCGGGAGGGACGGGCCCTGGTGCGGGAAGCTTCCGAACGGGGCCTCGTCTTCCAGATCGGGCACCTGGAACGGTTCAACCCCGCGGTTCTCTCCGCGGCATCCGTGTTGAAGGAGCCGAGGTTCATCGAATGCCATCGGCTCGGCACCTTCGGGGGGCGGGGGACCGACGTGGACGTAGTGCTTGATCTGATGATCCACGACATCGATCTCATCCTGTCCTTCGTTCGGTCGCCTGTCGCCCGGATCAGCGCCGTCGGGGTCCCGGTAATCTCCCCGAACGTCGACATCGCCAACGCCCGTCTCACCTTCGAAAACGGATGCGTGGCCAACGTGACGGCGAGCCGGGTGTCCATGCGGAAGCAGCGCAAGATCCGGATATTCCAGGAAGATGCCTACGTGTCGATGGACTTCGTGGAGAACAACATCCAGATTTTCCGAAGGATGTTTCCGCGGGGGCCGGAGGGATTACCGGAAATCACCGGGGAAATCCTCGAAACGGAAAAGGGGGACCCTCTGCGGGACGAGATCCGTTCTTTCGTGGATTGTGCGAGTACCGGATCCGCTCCACGCGTTTCCGGGGCGGACGGGCTTGCGGCGCTCGAGGTTGCATTCCGAATACTCCGCAAGATGAGGCGTCGTTGAAGAAGCCCGCAAAGACCCTGTTCATCCTCTGCGGAGAACCCTCCGGGGAGACGTACGCGGTTCGGGTCGCCCGCGCCTTCCGCAAAAGATTTCCGGAAGCCCCGATGGAGGGGATCGGGAGCGACCGCCTGGGGCGGGAAGGAGTGCGCCTCCTGCTGAACTATTCGGAAATCTCCGTGGTCGGGTTGACCGAGGTGGTCCGCCACCTGCCGGCGATCGCCAGGGCGCTGCGCGCAGCGGTGCGAAGAGTGACGAGACCTGATGTGGGCGCGCTCCTGCTCATCGACTTTCCCGAGTTCAATTTCCGGGTGGGGAAACAGGCGAACGCCAGGGGAATCCCCGTGATCTATTACGTCCCTCCGCAGCTTTGGGCGTGGAGGGCGGGCAGGGCCCGGGAACTCGCCCGGTTCACCAGTGGTGTGGTTGTTGCCTTTCCCTTCGAAGAACCGATCCTCAAGGAGAAAGGAGTGAACGTCCGGTTCGCCGGTCACCCCCTGCTCGATGAACTGGCACCCTACCTCGACGCCCCTGCGGATCCGGACCGTTTCGGAATCCCGAAAGGGAACAGGGTTGTCGGGCTTCTGCCCGGGAGCCGACCGGGGGAGATCCGCAGACACTTCCCGTTGATGATCGAGGCGGCAAAGACGATCGCAGGCCGCTTCCCGGACGTCTGTTTTGCCGTTCCGCTTGCCGAGCCGGGGTTCCGGGAAGCAATTACGGCCGGGTTGACGGGAAACGAACTCCCTCTGACAATAGTGGAAAACGAGAGGTTTTTGATGTTCCGGGGAATGACGACCGCTCTCTCCGCCTCGGGAACGGCGACGCTCGAGCTGGCGTTGCTCGGCGTTCCGGCCGTGATCGTCTACCGGACCTCCGCCGTGACCTATCGGATCGGCAAGAGACTCGCCTCGGTCCCTTGTATCGGTCTGCCCAACCTCGTGGCGGGGCGTAAGTTCCTACCGGAGCTGATCCAGGACGAATGCCGTCCCGAGGCCATGGCTCGTGAGGTCGGTGCTCTTTTGGCCGACGAAAGGAGACGGAAGGAGCTGGTTGCATCGTGCCGGGGACTGCGGGGTGTCCTGGCGGGGACGGGTCCGTCGGAGGCTGTCGTGGAGATGATCGCGGAGAATGCGGGTGCGGTATGGGGGTGACGGTCTACCGGCGCATGCTTCTGTATGTCCGTCCCTACACGACGCGGCTCGTGCTCGCGATGCTGTTCATGATCATCGTCTCCTCCTTCCGGGGTGCAATCGCTTTTCTCGTCAAGCCTGCTCTGGACGACATCTTCATCAACAAGGACACAACCCGACTCGCCATCATCCCGTTGCTTGTCCTGGGGGTGTACCTGATCAAGGGAGTCTGCGAATTCGCGCAGAGCTATCTGATGAGCGGTGTGGGGCAGCGGGTCATCCGGGACATCCGCGACCACCTCTACCGCCACATGCAGTCCCTCTCCCTTTCCTTCTACATGAAGCACCCGACCGGCGTGCTGATGTCCCGGGTGACGAACGACGTCGGGCTCATGCAGGGGGCCGTCACGGAGGCGGTCACGGGTCTCATCAAGGACGTCTTTTCCGCGCTTTTCCTCGTGGGGGTCATCTTTTACCGCGACTGGAGGCTGGCGCTGGTCGCCCTCGTGGCGTTTCCGCTCGCCTTCTGGCCCATCGCCCGGTTCGGCAGGAAGCTCCGCAAAACGAGCATCCGGACCCAGGAGGTCACCGGAGGACTGACCTCCCACCTGCAGGAAACGATCAGCGGCGCAAAGCTCGTCAAGTCCTTCGGTGCCGAGGAATACGAGGTGGACCGGTTCGCGACCCGCAACGCGAATCTGTTCCGCCTGAGCATGAAGGTGGTGAAAGTCCAGGCGATGACCTCTCCCCTGTCGGAGATGTTCGCGGGGGTGGGCGCCGCCGCGGTCATCTTCTACGGCGGGTACAGCGTCGTGAACGGGCAGAGCACGCCCGGGAACTTCTTCTCCTTCATGACCGCCCTGTTCATGCTCTACGAGCCCGTCAAAAGCCTCTCCCGGATCAACAACGTGATCCAGCAGGGGATCGCCGCCGCCGGTCGCGTGTTCGAAGTCCTTGACACGCTGCCCGATGTCAGGGAAGAGAACGACGCGCCCGACCTTGCGCGAGTCGGACACGGGATCGAGTACGACCACGTGGATTTCCGGTATTCCGAGGATGGAGAGTATATCCTGAAGGACGTCTCCTTCCGGGTTCCCTCCGGCACGCTGGTGGCCATCGTGGGCTCGAGCGGTGCCGGCAAGACCACGCTCGTGGATCTGCTTCCCCGATTCTACGACCCGCAGAACGGGACGATCCGGATCGATGGAACGGACGTCCGGTCCGTTTCGCTCTCCTCGCTGCGGTCCCGGATCGGCATTGTCAGCCAGCATACGATCCTCTTCAATGACACGGTGAGAAACAACATCGCCTACGGGATACCGGACGCCCCGTTGGAGAAGATCGAGGAGGCGGCGCGGAGGGCGAACGCGCACGGATTCATCAGCCGGCTCCCCGAGGGGTACCAGACGGTCGTGGGCGAGCAGGGACTGAAGCTGTCCGGCGGCGAGAGGCAGCGAGTCGCCATCGCCAGGGCGCTTCTCAAGGACGCCCCCATCCTGATCCTGGACGAGGCCACATCGGCCCTCGACTCCGAGTCGGAAAGCGTGGTCCAGGAGGCGCTCGAACACCTCATGCGGGGAAGGACAACCTTCGTGATCGCCCACAGACTCTCCACGGTGCGGAACGCCGACACGATCCTGGTCGTCGAGGAGGGGCGAATCGTCGAGAGCGGAGGGCACGAAGATCTGCTTTCGCGGGAGACGCGGTACCGCTCGTTCTATCTGAAGCAGTTCGAGGAGAAGAAGTCCGTTGCAGAAGCCAGGCCCGGCAACGCCTGAAGGGAAGGAGTCGGGGTTCTCCGCGGGCAGCCCGGCGCATATCCTGTACAATCTGGCCCTGAAGGGCGTACTGATCCTGGCGGCCCCTTTCTGGATCCCCTGGATGGCCCTTGCCACGAAGCGGAGGAGGAATTTCCCCGACCGCCTCGGGCTTCGCCTCGGTCACATCCCCCCCTCGAAGGAACATCCCCGGGTCTGGATCCACGCGGTCTCGGTGGGGGAAACCCTCTCCTCGGTTCCCCTCGTCCGCGAGCTCAAAAACCGCCTTCCTTCCGTGGACCTCTTCTTCTCCACGGTGACGCTGACGGGGCAGGAGGTTGCCAGGAACGCGCTCGGTGGCCTGGTCACGACGACGTTCTTTTTTCCCTTCGATCTCCCTGGCATAACGGGGAAATTTCTCGACAAGGTGCGGCCCGACGTGGTTGTGATCCTCGAAACGGAGATCTGGCCGAATTTCCTCGGCGAGTGCGCAGGGAGAGGGATTCCCGTGGTCGTCCTGAACGGGAGGATCTCCGATCGCTCGTTTCGCGGGTACGGCCGGGTGCAGTCCTTTTTCCGGAAGGTCCTCGCGGGCGTGACTTCCGTCGCCATGCAGACCGAGGAGGATGCCCGACGAATCATCGCGCTCGGCGTCGATCCGGAGAAGGTTTCGGTCACGGGAAACATGAAGTTCGACGTGTCTCCTTCACCGGTATCCTTGACTCCCTTCCTGTCCTGGCTGCAGGGAGAGAAGGGCAGGGGTGCCGCGTGGGTTGTCGCAGGGTCTACCCACGAGGGGGAGGAGGAAGCGGTGCTGTCCGCGTTCGGCGATGCGCGGACGGTGAACCGCTCGATCCGTCTCCTCCTCGCCCCGCGCCACCCGGAGAGGTTCGACGCCGTGGCGGAATTGTGCAGCAGGCGCGGATGGCCGGTTGTGAGAAAGACACGAATATCCGGAGGGGGGGCAGAGGGTTCTCCGGTCGTCCTCCTGGACACCGTCGGGGAACTGCTGGCCGCGTATGCCGCGGCGGGCATCGCCTTCGTAGGGGGGAGCCTTGTGCCGAAGGGGGGGCACAACATCCTCGAACCCGCACTGTTCGCCGTCCCTACCATCACCGGGAGCCACATGGAGAATTTTCGGGAAATTGTCGAGCTCTTTTCACGGGGGGATGCGCTCATGATGGTCCGGGACGAGGCCGAGCTCGCCGGGAAGCTGTCGGAGTGGGCGGCCAATCCATCTCCCTTTGCGGAGATGGGCATACGCGCCAAGGACCTTCTGGAAACGCTCCGCGGCTCCTCCCGAAGAAACGCAGCCCTGGTTGCGCGCGAACTCTCGCGGCGCGTGGGGGCAGCGTTTTGATCGGACCGGTTTCCCGGTTGAGGAGGATCCTCTACGGTGCCGGGATTCTCCGTTCCTCTTCCCTCCCCCGTCCCGTGGTGAGTGTGGGAAACCTGACCGTGGGAGGCACGGGGAAGACCCCCCATGTGCAGTTCCTCGCCGGGTGGCTTTCCGGCCTGGGCATACGGGTCGCCATCCTGAGTCGCGGCTACGGTCGGAAAACCCGTGGCGTACTGTGGGCATCCCGGGGGAAGGAGGATGGGACGTTCCGCGATCGTGGGGCCGCCGAGGCGGAGCGGGTGGGGGATGAACCGGCCCTTTTCGCGTCGGCCCTTCCCGGGGTTCCCGTGCTTGTCGGAGAGTCCCGGTTCGCCGCGGGAGTGGAATGCCTCCGGAACATCGAGGTCGATGCATTCCTCCTCGACGACGGATTCCAGCACCTTTCCCTGCGGCGGGACGCCGACATTCTCCTGGTCGACGCTGCAGGCGGGGTGGGGAACCGGAGGACCCTTCCCTTCGGGCCGCTTCGGGAACCGTACGACCACGCCCGTTTCGCGGACGCTCTGGTCGTCACCCGGTGTGAAACCCTCGAAACCGGCAGAAAGGTGGCCGGAGACCTCCCGTTTCCGCCGGGAAGACCCGTGGCATACAGCCGCATCGTCCCGCGTGCCCTGATCGACAGGAACGGCGCGGAAACTCCACTGCCCCCCGGGAAGCGGGAGGTCGTGGCTTTTTCGGGAATCGCGCGAAACGACCGCTTCGAACATGCCCTTAGCGAATCGGGCTTTCTCGTGCGGAGGTTCTTCGGATTCCGGGACCATCACCCTTACCGCGCGGAGGACCTCGAGAAGATCCGTGCCGCTGCGGGCGGCCTGCCCGTCGTAACGACCGAAAAGGACATGGTCCGCCTTCCGGGCGAATGGGCAGTTCCTGTCGAGGCGCTCCGCGTGGGGGTGGAATTCCTGGCCGGGTGGGATGCCTTGTCCCGTTTCCTCCTCGAGCGGATCGGCCGGCGGGAGGGACAATGAGGGAAAAAGCGTATCGGGCCGCGTTGCGCCTGATGGAGGGGGTTCCGCTGCGGATCCGGGCAGCCCTGTTCGAAATGGTGATGCTCCTGGTATGGGCGGTGGATGGGAAACACCGGAAGATCGGGCGGATCAACCTGCGGATCGCCTTCCCCGAAATGGGGGACCGGGAAGCGGCCCGGATCGTCCGGCTCTGTTACACGAGAATGGGAACCTCGGCGGCCGAGTTCGTCCACATTCCGAAGATGGACAGGAAATACATCGAGAAGCACTTCCGCATCGAGGGGATCGAACATATCCGGCGGAGCGAGCAGGAGCAGTCTCTGGGCGTGCTCGCGATGACGGCGCACTTCGGGAACTGGGAACTCGCCTCCCATGCATACGGCGTCACGCAGAAACCCGTGGCGTTCATCGTCCGTCCGCTTGCGGACCCGTCCTGGGACCGGATCGTCACGGAGCGGAGGGAATGCGCCGGGAACCGGGTGATCCGGAAGTTCGACTCCGCCAAGGCGGTGGTGCGGGAGCTCCGCAAGGGGACGATGGTCGGGATCCTGATCGACCAGAACGTGGACCGTCACAAGGGGGTGCTCGTCGACCTGTTCACGAAGAAGGCGTACACGACCGACGGGATCGCCCGAATGGCCCTTTCGCTCCGCGCGAACATCCACCCGGGGTTCCTCTTCCGGGATCCGGTGAGAAAGTTCCACCATACCTTGAGGTTCGGGGAAGCGATCCCGATGGATCCGGCCGCACCCCGGGAGGAGGAGGTGGTCCGCCTCACGCGCAGCTGCAACGTGGAACTGGAGAAGGCGATCCGGAAGGACCCCACGCAATGGCTCTGGTTCCACAGGAGATGGAAGACGAGGCCGCCGGGAGAGCCGGACCTGTATCGGGAGGCCCGGTGAAAGGGATCGTGTTTCTCGACCGGGACGGCACGCTGATCGAGGAGGTGGGGTACCTCTCCGATCCGCGACAAGTGAAAGAAATCCCGGGGGCGGCGGAGTCCCTCCTGCGCCTCATCCGGGGGGGGTTCCTCCTGGCGGTCGTCTCCAACCAGGCGGGACTGGCGAAAGGAAAATTCGGGGAAGAGGAGGGGGAGGCGGTGCACCGGGCCTTCGTCGACCTGTTCCGTGCGAAGGGCGTCGACTTTGCGGCTGTAGAGTATTGCCCCCACCATCCGGAAGGGTCGGTGGAGAAGTACCGCGTCGCCTGCGACTGCAGGAAACCGTCTCCCGGGATGGCGGAAAGGGTGTTGGCCCGACTGGGGCAGCCGGCCGCGTATACGACGTGGATCGTCGGTGATAAAATGACCGATGTGCTGATGGGCCGCACCCTGGGGTCGAAAACCATCCTTGTGGCGACAGGATACGGGGAATCGGAACGCGTGGAAGGGGAGCGCCGCGGCCTCCGGCCGGATCTGTTTCTCCCCAGCATACGGGAGGCGGCGGAGTGGATCATGACGGGAGGGGAGTAGGGTGAGCGAAACGACCATCCTGAGGAGCGGAGTGTGGCGATGTGCATATCCTCTCGTCCTCTCGGCGCTTCTGGTCCTGGCTGTCGGCTGTTACCGCGCGAGCCATGAACCCGGACCGGAGCCTGCTGCGACAAGTGTCCCTTTGGAAAAGGAGACGCCCGGGAGGGAGATGCAGCAGGCGGCGGAAACCGTCTCACCTCCCCCTCCCCCCGAGCGCCATGCTTTGTACGAGGAACCTCCTTCACCGGTCGCGGAGAGATTCTCTCCGGAGACGGTTCCCGCGGGGCCCCGTGCGGAAATTCCCCCTGACTCCTCCCCCTTGACGGAAAGGACAGTACCTCCGGCGAAGGAGGAGACCCCGGCGTCGCCGAAGGCGGAAGGGAAGAAGGCCGGGAGAGAGACAGGGGTGCCGGGGGGAACATCCCCGGCGGCTGCTCCTCCGGAGACGAAACCGGCTGCACCTGCCCTCCCCGCGGGTGCGGAGAACGGCGCTGTCGTCGCCATGCTTCCGCAGGAGCTGGTCTTCCCGCAGGAGGGGCCGGCATGGGCCCGAAGCAAGGAAGAGCTCGTCTACAAGGTGGATTTTTTAGGGATCACGATGGGGTACGCCCGGTTCTCCTTCCTGGGGAAGGTGCTCCTTTCCGGCAAGGAGACGTATCACCTCCGGGTGCGCGCGTGGACCTCCGATATTCTGTCGATGGTCTACCCGATGGACGATACGTACGATTATTATCTTGACGTGCACACGTTGACGCCCCTTCGGCAGGAACGCACGAAGTTCCAGAAAGAGGACGACGTTGCGATCTTCGACCAGGAGAAGGGGACGATCGTCTACCGGGACAAGAAGGACGGGAAGGTGACCAAGACAGTCGACGTAGTGCCGAACGTGTACGATCCGGTCTCGCTCGCATACTACTTCCGGACCCGAGACCCGAAGAAGGAACAGAAAGGGCAGACGATGTACGCGGGGAGAAAGTTGTGGGAAGTGTCGACCAAGGTCATGGGTTCCGAACGGATCCGGACCGACCGAGAAGAGTTCGACACGATCATCATCGAACCCGAGCTCCGGAGGGAGGGAAAGGTCGAAGACGGGAAGGACATGCGGATGTGGATAACGAGGGATGAACGCCATGTTCCTGTCAGGGTGTATGCGAAGTTCAAGAAGATACGAGTTTGGACGCTGGTGGGGGAACTGATGCCCGGCCAGCAGGGAGGGTAGACCATGGACGAGGAACTGCTGGAGATCCTGGCATGCCCGAAGTGCAAGGGAGCCCTGAGATTGACCCCGGAGGAGTCCGAGCTTCGGTGCGAGGCGTGCCGCCTGAGCTACCGCATCGACGACGGGATTCCCATTCTCCTCATCGACGAAGCGACCCCGTATGAGTGACGACGGTTTTCTCGCCCGGGCGCTCGGGTACATCGGAAGGTTCCCCTCCTGCAGGCTTCTGGTAGTCGGGGATATCATGCTGGACGAATACGTCTGGGGGAACGTGAGGAGGATCTCCCCCGAGGCCCCGGTGCCGGTGGTCGCCGTCACGCGGGACACGAGAGGGCTCGGAGGGGCGGCGAACGTGGCGCTGAATATCGTTTCCCTGGGGGCAGGGGTGCAGGTTGCCGGCCTCGTGGGGGCCGACCCGGCCGGGCGCGAGATCGTGCGGATGCTCAGGAGGCAGGGCATCGGCGTCGGAGGCATCGTTGTGGACGCGGACCGTCCGACAACGGTGAAGACGCGCGTGATCGCCCACCAGCAACAGATTGTCCGCGTCGACAGGGAGAAGAAGGAGCCGCCATCCGAAAAGGCACGGGGGATGCTCAGGAGCCGTGTTCTCGCGGCGCTTGACCAGGCGCACGGCGTGGTCCTGTCCGATTACCGGAAGGGTGCCCTTTCCCGCGAACTTGTCGAGGCCGTGACGACCGCGGCGAGGAAGAGAGGGGTCTTCGTGGCGGTGGACCCGAAGCAGACCGATTTTTCGTTCTACCGGGGGTGTACCCTGATCACCCCCAACAAGGCCGAAGCCGAGGCGGCACTCGGCGGACGGGAGCTGCCGGGGGACCTGGACCTCTGGGAAGGGGGAAAGCTGCTCCTGCGGAAAACCGGGGCGGAGGCGGTTCTTCTCACCCGGGGGGAGGAAGGGATGAGCCTGGTGGAACGGGGCCGCCGGCCTTTCTTCCACATACCGGCCCAGGGGAGACAGGTGTTCGACGTGACCGGCGCCGGGGACACCGTGATCGGGACCCTCTCGACCGGCCTGGGAGTGGGGGCGCCGCTGAGGGACGCCGCTCTGCTAGCGAACGTGGCTGCCGGGGTCGTCGTGGGCGAGGTGGGAACCGCTCCCATCACCGTGGAAAAGCTGACCCGTGCCCTGCGCCTGCAGGAAAGAGAGCGGGAGGCGGCCCTCGGGGAGGCCGGGGGACCGACGAGGAGAGACGGACGGCCGTCCTCATCCCGATGAGCCAACGGAACGCCCCTTCGCCGGCCAGACTGCTGTTCTCCGTGATTTACCGGGAAGAAGAGGATTTCGAAAAAGCACTCCGGAGGATTACCGAGCGGATGGGGGAAGTCGCCTGCACCAGCGAGCCGTTCCTCTTCGACAGCACCGAATATTACAGCAGGGAGATGGGGACACCTCTGGTCCGCCGTTTTGTCGTGACGAACGATCCCGTATCGCGGGATGTGCTGGCGACCGTAAAGCTCCTGGCCGAGACGATCGAGAAGGAACTCTCGGTCGGCGGAAAGCGCACCGTCAACATCGATCCGGGTCTTCTGGCAGATGAGAACGTCGTCCTCGCCACGGGGAAGAACTACTCGCACCGGATCTACCTGCGCGACGGGGTGTTCGCGGACCTGACCCTGGTCTTTGAAAAAGGGGAGTACAGGCCGCTGCCGTGGACCTACCCCGATTACGCCTCGCCGGCGATCCGTGCTTTCCTCGGGGGACTCCGCAGGGAAAGCCGGGAAGCGGGAAGGCGGACCACGAAAGGAGATTCGTAGATGTGGAGGAGCATGACCGGGTTCGGAAGAGGCGACCATCACGGGGGCGACGTTTCGGTGGTCGCGGAGATCCGGTCCGTCAACCACCGGTTCCTGGACATTCACGTGCGGTGTCCCGCGAAGTTCCTTTCCTGGGAGATGCGCGTGCGGTCGATGGTCCGGCAGGTCCTCAAACGGGGGAAGGTGGATGTGTTTCTCAACATCCGGGAATGGGGGAAGGCGGGTACCGCCGTCCGGGTGAATCACGGGCTTCTTTCCTCGTTTCTCGCGGAGGCGAACCGCGTCCGGGAGGAGCATGCGCTTTCGATGGACCTCTCGTTCCGGGACCTGCTCGGCATTCCCGACATCTTCGTGTTTGCCCCGGAGGGGAGCGACCCCGTTGAGGAGCTTTGGGGTCTCGGGGAAGGGGCGGTGCGGGACGCCCTTTCCATGCTCGTCGGTTCGAGGCGGGAGGAAGGGGAGCGGCTTCGCGATGGAATGGAGCGGGCAGTGGGGAAGCTGAAGGACCTTGCGGAAGAGATATCCGTTCTCGCCGAGGAAAACAAGGAACTCGCCCGGGCCCGGTTCCGCGAGCGAATCGAGGCCCTTTCGGGGGAGGCGGGGATCGATCCCGCGAGGGTCCAGCAGGAAGCGGCGTTTCTGATCGACCGGCTGGATATCTCCGAAGAGTGCGAGCGGCTTCGCTCCCACCTGTCCGGCATGCGGGGGCTGATGGCGGGCGAAGAGGAAGCGGTGGGGAAGCGGTTTGACTTCCTTGTCCAGGAAGCGTTCCGGGAACTGAACACGACATCATCCAAGTCGGCACACGCGGGGATATCGGAGCGGGTGGTCGTCGCGAAAACGGAACTGGAAAAAATCCGGGAACAGATTCAGAACGTGGAGTGACCCATGGAGAAAGGGGACGTGTTCGTCATCTCGGCTCCGTCCGGATCGGGGAAGACCACCATCTGCCGGATGCTTGTCGGACGGCTTGATAACATTGAGCTATCCATCTCCTATACCACCCGGCCACGGAAGCGGAGTGAGGAGGACGGGAAAGACTATTATTTCATAGACCCGAAAAAGTTTGATAAAATGATAAGTTCACGGGAGTTGCTGGAGTTCGCCTCCGTGTACGGAAACCGGTACGGGACTTCCCGGGAAGCGGTTCGTTCGATCGTGTCCCGCGGGCGGGACGCAGTCCTGGAGATCGACGTCCAGGGAGGGAAGAAGGTGAAGGAGGAACTTCCCGAGGCGGTTCTGGTCGCCGTTTTTCCTCCCGACTGGCGTTCCCTCGAAGAGAGGCTGACCGGGAGAGGAAGGGATACCCCCGAGGAGGTGAGAGACCGGCTCCACGCCGCCGGGGAAGAGGCGCGGGAACTTCTATCCTACGATTACCTCGTGGTGAACGACGACCTCGAGGCAGCGGTGACCAGGGTGGAATGGATCGTGCGGGCGACCCGCCTCCGGCGTGAGAGGGCGGCCGTCCGCTTGAAGAAAATCTTTGACGGGAACGGAGAAGGGAAACGATGGCGCGAGTGACGGTTGAGGATTGCCTGGAGCAGGTGGAAAGCCATTTCGAACTGACGGTTGTGGCGGCAAAGAG